>Ga0189278_10034_pt1 | contig 260759 bp, 233 predicted proteins | sample N26A9minimetaG_FD_130326 | JGI IMG/M metagenome (GOLD analysis project Ga0189278, IMG submission 130326) | Marine microbial communities from the Costa Rica Dome - N26 A9 mini metaG | ecosystem: Environmental > Aquatic > Marine > Oceanic > Photic zone | place: Costa Rica: the Eastern Pacific... | reverse complement strand
GTGCCGCTGGCCGGCGCACCGACCGTATAGCCCGCTCCCGCCGAAAGCGTCACAATCACCGTCTCGGCAGCCTCAACATCAAGGTCATCGACAGGGGTAAGCGTTATCGTGGCCTGGTCCGACCCATTGGGGATGCTCACCGTGCCCGAGAGCGCTGCGTAGTCATCGCCCGGGGTGGCCGTACCGCCCACTGTATACCCCACTAGCAACGCGGAACCGCTGCTGTTGGCAACGTCCAGGCTAACGGTATAGGTCCCGGTGGTCAGGCCCGCCTCAGTCGCAGTATTGTCGGTCGCCAATATCGTGGCGATAAATACATCGTCATTAGTAATGGTATAAGTCGTGGTGGTCTGGGCACCTAATGTCGCATTTCCCGTTTCACCACTTAGTCCAAGGTTCAGTGTCTCGTTGGGCTCCACCGCGGTGTCCCCCGTTATCGCAAGTGTGGGAATTGGAATTGAACTTCCCGCCAAATATGTACCAATCGGAATATCGACCACTTGAGGACTTGTAAAATCGTAGTCCACGCCCGAAGTTGCGGTACCTGTGCCAGCATCGGTTACGGTTACCGTCGTGGAAACTAATACATTTCCAGTCACAAAGAGCACTGGAAGGTTACCTCCTGAGTCTTCGTCATCCGAACCCGTCGCCTGCGAAAACTCGATGGTGACTTGCCCAAATCCGACACCCATACCCAAGAGCATACATATCCAAAACAAGGTCTTTGTTGGGCATAAGCCAATTCGTAAACGCAATGAGGTCTTTGTTAGAAAAGATAGCATCAGCTGTTCAATGAGTTTCAGTTTCGTTCTTTTTACTTCTTTTTAAGTTGGTTTTTGGGAAAATCAATATTACTAAAAAACCTCAGAACGCCACAACTTTACAGATTAAATCTATGTTTCTTGGTTGAAATACAATTCCAACGAAAAAAATGGGATTTTATACTGCTGCAGATGCTGTTTCCGAATCTGGATTTATCTTTTTCACCAATCCTTGCAATACCTTGCCTGGGCCTACTTCCACAAAGTTTTTGGCACCATCCTGAACCATTTGCTGCACGCTTTGCGTCCATTTTACAGGAGCGGTTAATTGTAAGATTAGATTTTTCTTGATTTCATCGGCGTTGGATACCGCTGTAGTGGTCACATTTTGATAAATGGGGCAAGCTGGAGTGTTAAACTTGGTGCCTTCTATGGCGGCTGCCAGTTCTTCACGGGCGGGTTCCATCAATGGGGAATGGAACGCTCCTCCTACGGGCAATAATAATGCTCTTCGCGCTCCGGCTTCCTTCAACTTTTCACAGGCGATGTTCACCGCATCCACCTCTCCGGAGATTACCAACTGCCCTGGACAATTGTAGTTTGCAGGGACCACTACGCCTTCAACTTCTGCACATATTTTTTCTACCACTGCGTCTTCCAGCCCCAAAACGGCCGCCATGGTACTGGGTTGTAATTCGCATGCTTTTTGCATGGCCAGGGCGCGTTGCGAAACCAATTTCAACCCGTCTTCAAAGTTTAGGGTTCCATTGGCGACCAATGCGGAAAATTCACCCAAAGAGTGTCCAGCCACCATATCGGGTTTAAAACTAGCTCCCAACACTTTGCTCAAAACAACGGAATGCAAGAAAATGGCAGGCTGGGTCACCTTGGTTTGTTTTAAATCCTCGGCAGTGCCCTCAAACATGATATCGGTTATGGAAAAGCCTAAAATATCGTTGGCCTTCTCAAACAACTCCTGAGCTTCGGAATGGTTCTCGTAGAGGTCCAATCCCATGCCTACAAATTGTGCGCCTTGTCCTGGAAAAATATATGCGTTCATAGTGTTCTAGTTTTTTTGAGTGCCACAAAAATAGGGATATTTTGGAATGTTGGATTATAGACTTAATGATTGTTGGGATACTGGATTTTTTGATTGAACTATTGCAGTTCTGCCAACATCAAACTATTTGAACCAACCAGAATACGTAACATAATTATTGGCGATTCGGTCAATTTCTCCTGAACTGAGCTCTGGACTGACATTTTTGATTTTTCTTGCCGGCATTCCTGCATAAATGCTTCCTTCTTCCACATGGGTCCCTTTGGTCAACACGGCCCCAGCTGCTATAATGGAATTGCTTTCTACTACGCAATCGTCCATAATGATACTGCCCATACCCACCAACACATTGTCTTTCAACGTACAACCATGCACTATGGCATTATGTCCAATAGACACATTGTTTCCAATAGTGGTTGGGGATTTTTGATAGGTGCAATGGATTACGGCTCCATCTTGCACATTGACTTTATTGCCCATTTTGATGAAGTGTACATCGCCACGTACCACTGCATTGAACCAAACACTGCACTGGTCACCCATGGTAACTTCACCCACAATTGTAGCATTTTCTGCAATAAAACAATCTTCTCCAATTTGAGGAGTTTTTCCCTTGACGGATTTCAATATCATTTTTTTCGGTGTTAGTGATACAAATTACGTTCTTTTGATGGATAAAAACATCTCGTCTGCGCTCGATGTGACATTCCATGGTTCACTAACGGATTTGTCTTTCTCCCATGGGCCAGAATCTCTTTCTAAGCTTTGACACGAATTGCACTAATTTTCTCGAATGTTGTATGTCATTTCGAACTTTGTCCTGAGCGTATGGCAAAGGAGCATGGGAAATCTATTTTGGTTTGACACGAATTGCACAAATTTTCACAAATGCTCTATGTCTTTTCGAACGAATGTGAGAAATCTGTTGATTGGGATTTCCCAATCGCTTTACTCATTTCGAAATGACGATTTGCCTGTTTTGTTTCTTGCTTGGGCTTGGACTACTGCAAACCTTTTACTGAAAATAGGACAAAAGCTCTGCTTTTTTGGATGCGGACACCGAGAGTTCCTTACCGTTGGACAACACCACGCTACCTCCCTTTCCTTTTTTGTATTTGACCACCTCGGTAACATTGACCAAATAGGATTTGTGTATGCGTGCAAAAGGATAGGCCTGTAGGGCTTCCTCAAAATATTTTAGGGTCTTGCTGACCACAATTTTTTTATGCTCCAGATAGATTTCGGTATAGTTGTCATCGGCCTTGCAGAAATAAATATCACCCACCTCCAACACTTGAAACCCATCTTGTTGGGGCAAGGTAATCTTCCCTTCCGCTTTCATGGATTTGGCTTGAAGCACCTGCCCCTCCAATGCCATTTCCTTTTCTTTGATGGTTCTCACGTAATCCACAGCCTTAATAAGTTCATCTATATTGATGGGCTTCATTAAATAATAGGCTGCATGTTGATTGAGGGCGTCCATGGCATATTGATTGTACGCCGTTACAAAAATGGTTTCAAAACTACGCTCAGGGATTTGGTCCAACAGATCAAAGGCATTGCCAAAGGGCATTTCCACATCCAAAAACACCAAGTCTGGTTGATGCTTTTTTATGAGTTCCAATCCTTCTTCAATGTTGGCGGCTTCTCCCAACAAATTGACCCTCTCGCAATATTTTGCCAAGTAATTCCGAAGGATTTCCCGGCTGTTGGCCTCGTCTTCAACTATGATTGCCCGTAGTTCCATCAATCTTTTTTAAGCTTTAGGGACACTTTTGTGCCAGTTTGATCTTCGTTTAGGTTGGCTATGGAAACCTCAACCTTATTCTTGTACATATCGTTCAGGATCTGGATACGCTTTTTAATGTTGCCCATTCCCTTGGATTTCTGTTTTTTCTGATTACTGGTTTTCAGTTCTGCAGATCTTTTGCGCCCAATGCCATTATCCATAATCGTAATTTCCAGCAGATTGTTTGTGAGCTGTTGAATGCCAATTTTTAAAAATCCTTTTTCTTCCTTGTACCCCAATCCGTGCCAGATGGCATTTTCTATGTAGGGCTGCAACAACATGGGCGGAATCCGGAAAGCTTCAATGTCCACTTTTTCATCGACCTCGATTTCATAATCGAACTTATCCAAGAAACGAGAATGCTCCAATTTCACGTAGAGTTCCAATAGTTCCAGTTCCTTGGACAGTGGAATGAAATCCTCTTCCGAATTTTCAAGAACGCTACGCATTAACACCGAGAACTCACTTAAAAATCGATTGGCACTGCGTTCATCACTCTTGGCGATATAGTTGTTCACCGAGTTCAGTGCATTGAAAATAAAATGGGGGTTCATTTGGGTACGTAGCGATTTTAGAGCCAAAAGATTGTTGGCCAATTTCTGCTGTTTATTACTCCTGTAGTACAAAAAGGCGGTAAAGGCCATCAATAAAATTCCAAAAGCCAACGAATAAATAATCCACTTTTGCCGCTTACTGGTCTCCTCGTACAGTTGCTGCTCAGTAACGGCAAGACTATATTTACTCTGGCTGAGTTCACGTTCTTGTTCCAAACTGGAAATACGGTTTTGGGTGTTGGCAATCTCCCGATTAAACCTAGCAGCCCTTGAAATTTCCTGTTCTTTTCGAATGTACAGACTGTCTACCACCGCGACATAATCTTGATACGACTCCAACGCTCTAGAGAAATCTCCTTTGTACTTGTAGACTTCCGACAGTTTCCGGGTAGCATCCTTTTGCACCACCAAATCATCATCCTCATCGGCTTCCACAATACTCTTTTCTAGATACGGAATGGCTTCATCCAACTTATCTTGGGCAATGTAGGCGTTGGCTATTTTGTAATTGATGCGTTGGGAGGTAATGGTATCCGACTTTGGTATGGCCACGCCCGAAGTGGCCATTGCTGGTTGTTGGGGCAACTGTCGCAATTCATTCAAGCTTTTCTTTCTCAATTGGATCTCATCATCATACCGACTTTTTTGATTGTAGAAATCAGCCACTTTTTCGCTTTCTTGGATCGATCGCTCCGGGGCCACTTTCTTTGAAAGGTTTAAGGAATTCTGATAAAATCCTTCCGCTTCAATGGTGCGATCTTGACTGGCATAGACATCGGCCATTTTGGAGTTTAAGTCGATGACCTTTGGAGATATTTGGTTTTTTTCAGCAATTTGAAGTCCTTCCCTATAAAACTCCTGGGCTTTCTTCAAGTTGGCCAGACCTTTATAAGTATCACCCAGGGCTTCATAAAGCTCGGCCCGTTGGTAGGGAACCATATTTTTCACATCCAATAATGGGGTGAGGGTAGACTCCGCATTTTCGTATTCACCATTCAAAATATAGGCTTTCCCCAACAATAGTTTGGTCTTGCTGGTCTCCCTGGCAGAAAGGGCATCCTTAAAGTTGGCAATGGCCAAGTCATATTGTTTGTGGAACATATAGATTTCCCCAAGAGTGGATAGGGAGGCAGACAACTCTTGCTTATTACCCTGACTACCCAAAGGAGCTATGGACCGGGCAATGAAATCAATGCTTTTTTCCAAATTGGTCCGTTTGTAAAAGTTAGCGGAATCCAACAGCCGTTTATGGTCTACAGTTGTACCATATATGCCTGAACGGTTTTTGCTTTCTTTCTTTTTGGTCGAAGCTGCTTCATAATCCTCAACCAAGACATCCACATCTTCATTGGAGCGTACCCTATACCGTACCGTTTCAAACTCTGGACTTTCAAAAATCAACATATCCCCTATGGCAGCCTTTATCTTGAACTCTCCCAATCCATTGGTAATGGTATGGTTGCCTTTGTCCGTTGTGATCTGGACACCGGAGATAGGTGTATAATTTTCCTTTCCTCTTACAGAACCTTCAATTTCTACCACTGACTGCCCTGTATTTGTTTGCGAAAAACCTATAAATGACGTCATTAAAAAAAGAAAGACTATGAATATATTCTTGACCATGGAGGTTACATCTATTCAGTAAACTTACTTCATCCCAAGCGTATTAAAAAATGGGGGTTACCACAAAAACCACTTCAAATGGCACTATTTTCCCATTTTACCAATCCACACCTTCACTTCACTCATTGCAAACGTCATTTCCCTCATTTGCGATTTTTCTTGAAAAATGTTGCCGCTACTTTTAGCCTATCATTTAAAACATTGCATCATGAAACATTTGAAAAATCTATTGGGAATAACTTTTTGTCTACTCATAACAGCAACGTCTTACGGGTGCGACCTGAAGGCGAAGGAACCTACAAGCACTGCCTTGACCACCAAATCCATTACCGAAAAACCAGCCAAGCAATACGTGAAGATTGCCTTGCTCTTGGACACCAGCAACAGTATGGATGGTCTTATCAACCAGGCCAAGGCACAATTGTGGGACATTGTGAACGAATTCACCCATGCCAAGTGTGGCAACGACTCCCGACCTTTATTGAAAATCTCCCTATACGAATATGGTAACGACAATTTATCCTCAAGGGAAGGTTATATCAGACAGGTTTTGGGCTTTAGTTCAGATTTGGACGAAATTTCTGAAAAACTGTTTTCCCTGACCACCAATGGTGGTGAAGAATACTGCGGACAGGTCATTCAGACTTCCTTGAAACAATTGGATTGGGGCAAAAATGCCGATGACCTAAAAATGATTTTCATTGCAGGAAACGAACCTTTTACCCAAGGAAAATTAAATTATAAGGACGCTGCTACCAATGCCAAAGAGAACGATGTTATTGTAAACACCATTTTTTGTGGCAACTATGAACAGGGTATCTCCACCATGTGGAAAAATGGAGCTACACTTACTGGCGGTGAGTACATGGCCATTGACCACAACAAACAAATTGTGCACATAGACACTCCCTATGACGATATCATCATTAAACTCAACTCCAAATTGAACAACACCTATATTTCGTATGGAGCCTTGGGAAGACAAAAAAAGGCCATGCAATCCATGCAGGATAGCAATGCCGCTGAAATGGAAGCTGCGGTTGCGGTAAAACGATCCGTAAGCAAGAGTTCAAGGCTTTACAAAAATTCCAATTGGGATTTGGTCGATGCCGTGGAAGATAATGAGATAGTACTTTCTGAACTGGATGATGAGGATCTCCCCGAAGAGCTTCAAGGAAAATCGGAAAGTGAGATCAACATCTACATCAAAGAAAAAAAGGAAGAACGCGACGCGGTCCAAAAACAGATACAGGAACTCAATGCCAAACGTGAGGCCTATATTGCCCAAAACCAAAAAGAGGAAACCGGCGAACTGGAAAATGCACTTCTATCCGCCATAAAGACCCAAGCGGCAAAGAAAAATTACAAGTGGGATTAACCATTTGTTGAACATGTGCAAAAGTGGTCCACCAGAAACGGTGGGCCATTTTTAATTATTGGCCGCAGGACAGTAGCAATCGTAACGTTTTCCTTGATCGCTTTGTCCAAAATCGTATCCCAAGGTAATTTGGTGGAATCCACCATTGTCGAAACGAATGTCTCCAGATTGGTAAGAATAATTGTAGGAGAATAAAAAACGGTTCACATTAACACCGATAATAGGTGTAAACAACTGTAAACGCTGCTCGCCAAAGCTGCCGTTGGATTGAAACTGCGCACCGTCAAAACTACGTCTGTATGAAATTCCGCCCCATACCGTTCCAAAACTTACATCCTTGTAGACCTTGGCATTTAAGTCCACGGTCTTCTCTTTCGTAAAATCGGTCATTTGGAACAAAATAGAAGGTTCTATACGGGTATTTCTCCCAAAAACATAACCTACGGAAAGCAAGTATCTTCTCAGATTGTCGAACTCAGCGGCACTGTACAAGTCCCTACCACTCCCCAAAATATTCAAGATAGCCGCATGGGCATAAAATTCAAGGAAATTATACGATGCCCCAAGGTCCATATTAAAATAACTTGTGGTGTTCTTTACTCCTGTAATCACAGGATCGGGAAAAACAGACCTAAATTCAGTTTCGTCCAAACTGCTCAGTATCACCCCCGCGCTCAATCCAAAAGAAAGCTGATTCAGGGTCCTAAAATCGCCCCCCATCTGCAAATGATGTGCATAAGTGGCCTTAAAACCTGTTTGGGAATGATACCCGTTGGAGTCGTTAAAGAAAATTCCCCCAACACCGCTACGTTCGCCAATCCTAGAGTTGATGTTGAAAGTTTGCAGACTTGGCGCCTCATCTACGCTGAACCACTGTTTTCTGGCGGTCAAGCGAATTTTGGTGCCTTCAGCAATACCAGCCATGGATGGATATACCAGATAGTAATTGTCGGATAAATAATCAAAATAAACGGGTATTCCCTCCTGAGCTTTGGCGAATAGCCCAAATAAAAGAGTAAGAATTGTTGAGGTTATATAACGTCTCATGTGACGGTTTTGGGGCTATTTAAGTAATTTATGATAGAATCAAACACTATGATAACGATGGCAAATCTACATTATTATATATTTTGACCAGATGTGAACTATTGGTATTTTTGCAGAAAGAATCGCCATGAAAGAATATAACATTACCATAGTTCCTACGAACAACGCCAAAATCATAAAACTTGAAGCCAATCATTTTTTGGCAAAGGGCAATTATGAATATAAAAATATTGATGAGGCCAAGAATTCTCCCCTTGCCCAGCAACTCTTCTACCTACCTTTTATTAAAACCGTTTACATCTCAGGAAACTTTATAGCGTTGGAACGGTTTGACATTGTGGAATGGGAGGATGTAAAAGACGAGGTGGCCCAACAATTGGTAGAATATTTAAATGCTGGCGAACCCATTGTCCACGAAGAACTCAACCAGAAAAAAGAACCGGTAACGGTATATGCCGAAGTAACCCCAAACCCAGCCGTCATGAAGTTTGTGGCCAACAAACGCATTGTTCCCGCCGTCTACGAATTCAAAAACATTGATGAGGCTAAAGATTCCCCATTGGCCCAGGAACTGTTCCATTTTCCGTTTGTCAAAGAGGTTTTTTTTGATGAAAACTATGTTTCCATTTCAAAGTATGATATGGCCGATTGGGAAGGCATCAATATGCAATTGCGTGAATTTATCCGTGACTATTTGGCCGATGGCAAGGAAGTGGTTTCAAGTGAAGCTATTCAAAAAAAGAAGGAGGCTACACAGCAAAGTTCCGTACAGACCCCATATGATGAAACATCCCAACAGATTATCGACATTTTGGAAGAGTATGTAAAACCCGCCGTGGCCAGTGATGGCGGTAACATTCTTTTCCAATCCTACGAAGAGGATAGTAAAACGGTAAATGTAATCTTGCAAGGGGCTTGCAGTGGGTGTCCTTCATCTACTTTTACCCTAAAAAATGGCATTGAGACCATGCTAAAAAACATGATGGGCGACAAAATCCGTGAGGTAGTGGCCCTGAATGGCTGATTTTAAGACTTGCGACACCATATTCTGCTTAAAATTTGTTACATTGAATAAATTTCAAAAACAGTAACCATGGCAGTTTTAAAAGTAATCGAAGTATTGGCTAATTCCGATAAAAGCTGGGAAGACGCGGCTAAAAAAGCGTTGGACCAAGCCTCAAAATCGGTAAAGAATATCCGCTCCATCTACATCAACGAACAGAGTGCCACTGTAAAGGATGGAAAAATTGACGACTATAGAGTCAATGTAAAAATTACATTCGAAGTACAATAACCCAAGGGCACAACACATCATCGCGCCCTTTAGGGCGCTTTTTTTATGCTTAAAAATGTATCCATGCTCAAAAAAATTATTCTAGTATTGGCTCTATCTTTTATAACCCATGGCTGTACCCAAAAACCTAAAAAAGTGTCCCATAAATATACCAATGCCTTAATCCATGAAACCAGTCCTTATTTGCTTCAACATGCGCATAATCCCGTAAATTGGGAAGCTTGGAGCCCAGAAGTCTTGGAACGCGCCCAAAAAGAGGACAAACCTATGCTCATCAGTATAGGATACGCCGCCTGCCATTGGTGCCATGTCATGGAAGAAGAGTGCTTTGAGGATGAAGAAGTGGCCCAAATGATGAACGAAAATTTCATCAACATTAAAATTGATAGAGAAGAGCGGCCCGATGTAGACCAAATTTACATGGACGCCATTCAAATGATGTCGGGTAATGGAGGCTGGCCCTTGAACATTGTGGCCCTGCCCGATGGAAAACCATTTTGGGGCGCCACCTACCTCCCCAAGGACAATTGGGTGAAATCTTTGGAACAACTCATCAAACTATACAAAGAAGATAAGGCCAGGGTCACACAATATGCCACAGACCTAGCTGGGGGCATTCATGCCATTAACCTCGTGGAAAATGATTCCGAATCAGATCTCTATTCTTTAGACCAATTGGATGCCGCCGTTCAGCAATGGTCGCAACATTTTGACCCCTCTTTGGGTGGTTACCAACGTGCCCCAAAGTTTATGATGCCCAATAACTGGGAATTTCTGTTGCACTACGCCAACACAAGGAACAAGCCGGAAATCATGTCGCATGTGAATACCACCCTCACCCGAATGGCCTATGGCGGTGTTTATGATCATGTGGGAGGTGGGTTTTCTAGATATGCTGTCGATACCAAATGGCATGTGCCCCATTTTGAGAAGATGTTGTACGACAACGGACAATTGGTGAGCCTTTACGCCAAAGCCTACGCCGTGACCCAAAATGAACTCTACAAGCAGGTGGTTGAAGAGACCATTGCGTTTGTACAAGAAGAATTATTGGATAAAAGCGGAGGGTTTTACTCTTCGCTGGATGCCGATAGTTTGGATGAGAATGGTGAACTTGAAGAAGGGGCCTACTATGTTTGGACTGAAGAAGGGCTGACCCAATTATTGGGTAACGACTTTACCATTTTCAAGGATTATTACAATATTGACTCCTATGGCCTGTGGGAAGAAGGCAACTATGTTTTGATTAGGGACAAGGATGATGAAGTGATTGCCCAAGCACACAATATTTCAGTTTCTGAACTGAAAGATAAAATGACCAGTGCGCTCAAAATCCTTAAACAAGAAAGGGCCAAACGTCCCAAACCCAGATTGGACGATAAAATTTTGGCTTCTTGGAATGGGTTGATGCTCAAAGGATTGGTGGATGCTTATCGCTATTTGGGCAATGATACCTATTTAGAATTGGCCTTAAAGAATGCCCAATTCTTGGAAAAAGAGATGGTCAAAAAAGATTATTCCATGTACCGAAACCATAAGGCCGGAAAAAGCAGCATAAATGCTTTTTTGGAAGATTACGCCACAGTGATTGAGGCTTACACGGCCCTCTATGAGGTTACTTTTGATGATAAATGGTTACAGCATTCCAAAAAATTGTTGGACTATACCAAGGTGCATTTTAGGGATGAGGAATCTGGAATGTTCTTTTTTACCTCAGATGAAGACCATTCCTTGATCCGAAGAAGCATAGAAACCAACGATAATGTTATTTCAGCCTCTAACTCCATTATGGCTAAAAACCTGCTCAAATTCCACAAACTCTATACTGAAGAAGATTATGGTGACATCGCCAAACAAATGGTAAAAAATGTACAAAAGGATTTTGACCGCAGTGCACAAGGATTTGCCAATTGGCTTCACGTGGTCCTATATGAAAACCAAAATTTTTATGAAATCGCATTGGTGGGTGAAGATTACAAGGCCTTGGGCAAAGAAATTGGCAGCAGCTACTTGCCCAATAGTATTCTGGTAGGCTCAAAAAAAGATGGAAATCTGGAACTTCTCCAAAACCGATATGTTGAAGGCACTACCCTTGCCTATGTCTGTATTGAAGGAACCTGCAAACTGCCAGTAACTACCTCTGAAGGTATCATGCAACAGATACGGTCATTTAAGTAGGATTAACATTTGTTTAAATCCTTTTTATTTTGATTTCTTAAAATATTGGTTAGTTTACCCCAAACCAAAAATTGAACATGAAAGAATTGGAAAACTATCAAGAATATATTGATCAAGCATGGGAATGGACATTGGGCATATTGCCCAACCTAATTTTGGCCATTGTACTATTTTTTGGAGGGCTGTGGGTCATTCGCTTTATAAACAAGTTTGTACGTAAGTTTTTTGATAAGAAAGATTATGATGAAACCCTTGAGTCGTTCCTACAAAGTTTCATAAGCATTGCCCTAAAGGTCATCTTGTTTGTTTTGGTTGTCACACAATTGGGGGTAAAGACCTCTTCGTTGGTAGCGATGATAGGTGCAGCCGGTCTCGCCATTGGTTTGGCACTACAGGGTTCTTTGGCCAATTTTGCAGGCGGGGTACTCATTTTAATTTTTAAACCCTTTAAGGTAGGAGATTGGATTTCCGCCCAAGGTATAGATGGTGCTGTGAAGGAAATAAGCATTTTCAATACTAAGGTAAGCACCTTTGGAAATCAAATTGCAATAATCCCCAACGGGCAATTATCCAACGGGAATATTGTGAACTACAACATGGAAAATACCCGTAGGAACAAGTTTGATGTGGGTATTGGGTATGGCTCCAACATTAAGGTAGCCAAAGACATTCTTTTAAAAATCTGTGCAGACAACCCCAATATTCTTACTGAACCTGCACCAGAGGTATATGTTGGTGCACTGGGGGATAGTTCGGTAAACTTAACCTTGCGTTTTTGGGCCAATAACGATGTGTTCTGGCCTGCCCATTTTTATGTAGTGGAAGAGACCAAGTTGCGTTTTGACGAAGCTGGGATTGAGATTCCGTTTCCACAGCGAGTGGTGCATCAACCTAATTAAGACTTCTTCTTTCCTTGAAGGACAAAATCCTTTAAATAATAGGGTTCAAAATAGGCAACATCCTCAAAATGACCCGCCTCATATTTTGTATGGGACAGTACCGCCATTTCTTTGGCAGATGGCATCACTTCCGGCAGAAAATGAAAATTGGGGTGAGACAGGACTTCTTTGCATTTTTGCGCACCATTGCCCACTAGATACACCGCATTACGGTCTGTAAATTCTTGGAATGAATCTTCATTGATAATTTCGGCACGGGTCTCCCTAATTTGCTTGTGGCCAGCTTCAAAAACTGCTGAATAAACCTCCATACGCCTTGCATCCAAGACAGGAATGACTACTGCATTTTCCTTAGGGGCAACCTGTTGCGCCATACTTTCCAAGGTTGAAATGGAAATCAATGGAATATCCAACGAAAAACAAAGCCCTTTGGCGGCAGACACCCCTATCCTTAACCCGGTATACGACCCAGGACCTTTGCTGATAGCGACCGCATCAAGGTCTGAAAAAGACAAAGAAGCCCCTTGTAAGGCTTCTTTGATAAAAATGTGCAATTGCTCTGAATGGGAATACTCCATGGCATTGTTCTCTTGAAGAAAAACAATACGGTCCCCTTCGGAGATACTCACGGAACAATTGGTGGTTGCTGTTTCTAAATTTAGTATTCTGGCCATAGCGGCCACAAAGATACTAGTTTAGTGAAATGGGCAAACCAAAGTAGAACTCTAAAATCTTCAATCGGAAGATATAATCGTATTTGGTACGTATTACATCGGCTTCGGCATTGTCTACCCGGGATTGGGCTTGACTAAAATCAAAAGCATTCATTAGACCCACATCATAACGCTCTTTGGCATACTCATAAGCCAGCCTACGGGCCTCAAGTGTTTTTTGTGCAGCCTCATATGCTTTATCAAACGTGCCCACATCTACATAGGCCTGCTGTATGGTTGTCTCTAAATCCAATTTATCTTGTTCCAATTGCAACTTGGCCTTTTCCAGACTGATTTGTGAGCGTTTTACATTGTTTCTGGTACTCCAACCATTAAAGATGGGCACATTTAGTTGGGCACCATAGGAAATACCATCAAAAATCCACAGCTGATCGGTGAAATTTGGGGTGTACGCCCCTCCATTTCCATCTGGAATTTGAGTTACATCTGAATATCTTGTGCCGTATTGAAAGAAGGCCGAAAGCGTAGGCAAGTACGCCCCTTTGGCAATTTTTAAGTCTTCTTCCGCAAGTCCAACAAAAGATTCTGATAATTTAATATCATTTCTAAAACTAAGTGCCTTATCAAAAATGACCTTTGCAGAATTGTTCAAAATATCAGAAGGTGGAACTTCAAACTCTTCATCGGCTATATCAAAATTCTCATAATCGGTAATCTGAAGCAATTGTGCCAAGTTCACCCTTGAGATCAAGACCATCCCTTCTCCATTGACCACTTGTTGTTGTTGACTTGCTGCGGTGGCCTCAATTTCCAAAAGATCTCCCCTAGGTACTACTCCCGATTCCACAAGCTCCTTGGTACGTTTAAGGTCCTGCTCGGTTACCGCATATTGGGCCTTGAATGTTTTGAGCTGTTCTTTGCTGGACAATACTTGCAAATAGGCGTTGGCCACATTCAACCGGATGTCGTCCTTGAGGTCGTCCAAACGATATTGGTTGGCAATGGCGTTGAGCTTGGCCCTGTTCAACTGTTTTACATTCCGAAGCCCATCAAACAAGGTAACATTGGAGCTTATTCCTGCATTTACGTTAAACGCAGTACTATTGGTAGGAAGGTTGTTTGTAGGGTTAATGGAAAACCCCGTGTTGCTCGATACGGATGTTGACCCATTTAAATTGGGAAGCATGTTACCCACTGCATCCGACTTATCTATTTTGGCGTTTTCAAGATCTAGTTCAAATTGCTCAACGGTTAAGTTGTGCTCCATGGCATATTCAACACATTCCAATAATGTCCATTTGCGCATTTGTGCTTGGGATGCGAATATGGCAAATAGGAGTACTAGAGTTGTTATTATATTTTTCATTCGTTTTTTGATTTTTGTTCGTAAAGGAAAAGCTATCATCAATCTGCGTCACTTTTCTTCTCTAGCTTGTTCCAAATTTTAACTTTGGCTTTTTCATCCAGCCCAGATACGACCTCAACATCAATACCGTCACTTACGCCCAATTCCAAATCCTTGCGCTCAAACTCATTTTCTCCTACCTCTACTTCTACATAAGGTTTTTCGGTTTCCTTATCAAACTGCAATAAAGCCTCTTTAATAGCCAGTACATCTTTTTTCTCTTCCAAAACAATAGAAGCGTTTGCGCTATATCCTGCCCTTACATATGTGGTACTGTCCGTTAGGGCCAAATCCCCCTCAATCTTAAACTGTACGGCACCTTCCTCTTCTACACCTTTTGGTGCGATGAATTTTAATTTTGCGGAAAATTTTTGCGTCTCAAGAGCACCCAAACTAATATCAAGAGGCATCCCTACATGCAATTTTCCAACTTCGGCTTCATCCACCTCGCCCTCAAAAATCATCTTGGACATGTCGGCAATGGTGGCAATGGTGGTACCATCATTAAAATTATTACTTTGGATAACCTGGTCCCCTTCTTTAACGGGTATTTCCAAAATGGTTCCGGAAACAGTGGCCCTGATATTGGTATTTGCGCTGGCAGACCCTCCCGATGACCCTTTTTTAATGATCTGATAATCGGCCTGGGCATTCTTTAGTTCCTGGGTAGCCTGATCAAAGGTCAACTTCAAATTATTGAAGTCTTGACTTGAAATTACCCCTCTATCAAACAGTACTTTGTTCCGGTCATACTCGATCTTGGCATTGTTCAGGGCCAATTCTGCATTACGGACCCTACCCGCGGCTTGGTTCAAGGACTGTTCATTGGGAACCACCTTGATGACCGCGATAAGATCTCCTGCATTAACTTTGACCCCTTCCTCCAAAATAATCTTATCTATAATTCCGGATATTTGGGGTTTGATATTGATTTCATCCTCTGGAATAACCTTTCCGGTAACAATCACCTTGTTCACAATATCCTTTCGCTCCACGGTTTCGGTCTTGTAGAGTTCTGCGGGAGTACTGTTTTGTTTGAGAAAGTATACGGTAGCGGCCAAAACGGCTACGACCAATATTCCGATCAATCCGTACTTTACATACTTGTTCATTATTGTTAATTTGATTCGTTATTATTTGTATTGATTATTCTTCTCTCAATGCTTCAATGGGTCTTATCTTAACCGCCCTGTTTGCTGGCAACAACCCAATGAGTACGCTCAGGCCAACCATTAACACAAACGATATGATAAATTGTGGTATACTGATCATGGGGTTTACAAAAGGGAAATCATCGCCACTGCCCCACATGGAGTCCATGATGGCCAATATCCCCACTGAAATGGCAAACCCAACCAATCCTGCAAAGGCCGTCAACACAATGGCCTCTACCACAATTTGACGCTTTACCACCTTAGGGGTTGCCCCCAATGCCCTACGAACCCCAATTTCCTTGGTTCTCTCCTTAACGGTAATCAACAGGATATTACTAATGGCTATTACACCGGCCAGTAACGTAAAAATTCCAACAAAAAAGGAAAACCCTTGGAGTACCATTGTAAAACCATTGATGTTGTTGAATATTTCGGACATATCAAAACTACCTATGGCCCTATCATCATCTGGGTGGATGTCGTATTTGGTTTTCAGGATATCCTTGATCTGCTTTTCCACCAAAGGCACAGGGGTCTTGGCTTCCACGGCAATGGCCATCCAACCCATACGATCACCTGAATTAAATGCCTTTTGAAAAGTGGTAAAAGGGATAAATACGGCATTTTCCCCATCAATATTGATGTTGTTGTTGGGTTTGTAAATCCCCACTACCGAAAAATACACTCCATTGATACGAATGTCCTGTCCAATGGCATTTTCCCCTTTATCAAATAGGAGTTTGTAGGTTTCCTCACCAATGACACATACTTTTTTGGAGTGCTCAATATCGGTTTGGTTCAAAAACCTTCCTTCCACCAACTTCTTTTTGGTGATGTCATCAATTTCTGGGTAATCCCCGTACACTGATGAACCACTGGTTTGGCCATTCCTATACACGCTTACCACACTACGGTGACTCCCCAGCTCTATCCTTGGGGCCAAAACTTCAATTTCAGGGATTTGCTTTTTTAAAATCTCGGCGTCTTCAACCTTATATCTAATCCTTCGCCCTCTTTCAAAACCTTTGTAGGGTTCCGATGTTGATTGCCCCCAAACAAAAAGACTATTGGAGGCCGTACCTGCAAATATTTTGTTGAATCCATTGCTCATTCCATTGGCAGAACCCAATAATAACACCAAAATGACCATGGCAAAAATCACCCCCAGCATTGTAAGGAAGGTCCTGAACATGTTCTTGCCCAGGGTATGAAAAATCTCTATCCACAAGTCTCTATCGAATAACCACATAACTATTTATCACTTAGTGCAACAATGGGTTTAACATTCGCTGCTTTCATGGCAGGAATAAGACCTGCCAAAACCCCGGCAACAATTAAAATTATGGTAGCGGTAATGACCGTGGAAGCATTTACAGAGGGATTGCTAAAAGCGGGAGTCTGGAACATGGGGCCAACTGCTGCAAGTATCACCCAAGCGAATATCAATCCAATAAACCCGGACAATGTGGTGATGAAAATTGATTCCAAGAGCACCAAGTTTATGATCTGTCTTGGTCTAGCTCCCAGTGCCTTTCTCACTCCAATCTCCTTGGTCCTTTCCTTTATCGTAAACACCATGATATTGCCAATGCCAACGATACCGGCTACAAGAATAAGAAACCCTACTCCGATTCCAATACCCCTCAACACGGCAGTAAAACTGCTGATGTTGTCAAAAGCTTCGGCATAATTCCACACATACAACCCAGCTTGGTCTTCCGGGTCAATTCTATGCCTTCTTTTCATGATATCTTCCAATTTTCCAGAAAACTCAAGTGCTTTGGCCAAATCGTAGGTTGGGTTGTACGTAAGTGCTATAACGTTGATGTCATTGGTATTTCCGTAAATACGTTGATAGGTGCTTACAGGAGCGTAAATCCCCCGTTCGGCATTGTCATCCCCATCATCCGTAAAAACCCCGATTATTCTGAAAGAAAGATTGTTAAGCTCCACAAATTTTCCCAAAGGATCTTCTTTTTTGAACAGGTCTTCTGCTACCTTTCGCCCTATAACAACCACCTTGGCTTTGTTGACCAAATCGGCCTCATTAAAATATCTTCCCGACACGATCAAGGTCTTTTCAATAGCTTGATGATCGGGATGGGTAGCTTGTACGTTGTAGGAACCTGTTTCGCTTTTATATCTTGCCGTAACATTGGCATAATATCTAGCGCTTATATATTCCACATCATCTGAAAAGCTCTGCCTCACATACTCTAGGTCTTCATTTTTCAATTGGATGCGTCTACCCGCCTCAAATCCACCATAGGCTTTTGAAGTAGTACCAGGACGAATAAAAATTGTATTGGTGGCATCATCATTGAACTGCCCCATGAAACCATTCTGCATTCCATTTACGGAAGCCAGGAGCATTACCAAGATAAAGATGGCCCACCCTACTGAGAAACCCGTTAAAAAAGTCCTCAGCTTGTTGGTCTTTATGGTATTGAATATTTCTTGCCAGACGTCTCTATCAAACATATTGTCCTGCCCTTACCTGTTCAATTTTTTTGTCTTCGACAATAACACCATCTTTTAGGTGCACAATACGCTTGCACATATGTGCAATATCTTCTTCGTGGGTCACTACCAAAATGGTATTGCCCTCGTCATTGATTTGCTGGATCAAATCCATGACCTCGTATGACGTTTTACTGTCCAAAGCTCCGGTTGGCTCATCCGCCAAAAGGACTTTGGGTTCCGCGGCCATGGCGCGGGCAATGGCCACCCTTTGTTTTTGACCCCCAGATAATTCACTGGGCAAATGGTGGGCCCATGGTTTTAGCCCTACTTTGTCCAAGTATTGCATGGCTTTTTCCTGTCGTTCCTTCCTAGGGACTTTTTGATAGTACAAAGGGAGTGCCACGTTCTCCAAAGCACTTTTGTAATTGATCAAATTAAACGATTGGAAAACAAAGCCCAAAAACTTATTCCTGTATTGGGCCGCCTTGGTTTCACTTAAATTTTTGATCGGTACTTCATCCAAGGTATATTCCCCCGAATCGGCACCATCCAACATCCCCAATATATTCAACAGGGTAGACTTTCCTGATCCTGATGACCCCATAATGGCAACTAGTTCCCCATCTTCCACTTTAAAGTTTATTCCTTTTAAAACATGAAGGGAATTGCTCCCCATTTTATAGGATTTGTGAAGATCTTTGATTTCTATCATAATTGGTGATGTTAGCGATCTAATTGTAACTTCTGTATGTAGGACCTACAAGTTGTTAAAATGTTACAAGAATTATTGAAATTTTTTGTTAAATGATTATTTCGAATTGATTTCCGGCTCTATGGCATTCCATACTTTGATGTTGTCTTCCAACTTTACACCAGATTTTACTTCAACATAAATGCCATCACTGACTCCCAACTCTACATCCCTTCGCTCAAACTTTTGGTCCGAAGTCTGAACTTCAACAAATGGTTTTTTAGTTTCCCCATCAAATTGAATAAGTGCCTCCTTTAGCGCCAGCACACTATCGGCCCGGGCCAAAATAATGGAGGCATTGGCGCTTAAACCTGCTCGAATAAATGTACTGTCCTGTTTTTTCAGGGTTCCTTTTATCTCAAACTGTATGGCACCATTTTCTTCTTTTCCCTTTGGTGCGATGTAATCCAAAACTGCATCGAACACCTTGTCTTCAATGGCCCCCACGGTGATTTCCAAGGGAAGGTCTTCTTTTATTCTCCCAACTTCAGACTCATCAACTTTACCTTCAAAAATCATTTTGTCCACATCGGCTATGGCGGCTATGGTAGTTCCCTCGTTAAAATTATTACTTTCTATGACCTGGTTACCCACCTCCACAGGGACTTCCAGAACCATTCCGCTAACCGTTGCCTTAATCAAGGTATTGGCTGCACTACTAAGACCACTTGTGGTACCGGTCTTGACAATATCATACCGTTTGTTTGCCGCCCCATAGGTTTGTTTGGCCTGATCGTAGCTTACTTGGGCCCGTTCCAAATCGGTTTTGGAAATTACTCCTTTGCCGAAAAGGGTAAGTTGTCGCTCGTAGTTCCTTTTTTGATCATCCAAATTGATTTTAGCCTCATCAATGGCGTTCTTGGCATCATTTAGTGCGGAGAGATTGGGAACCACCTTGATTTTGGCCAAAAGATCCCCTGATTTAACGTAATCGCCCCCTTCCACATAAATTTCTTCAATGACCCCCGAAATATTTGGCTTGATGAGGACCTCTTCCAAAGGAAGTATACTGCCCGTGGCCACTGCCTTTTTTACAATGGTCTGTTTTGATGGTTTTTCAGTTTCATAAACCACAGGATCTTCGGCATTTTTCTGGTAGAGATAATACATAGATCCTCCAAAAACCACTGCAATGAGGAGGAGAATAATAATGGTAACCGACTTTTTCATTTTGTCTTTATGGTTTTGTTTTGATTGATTTCTTACTCAGTTCGCAAAGCTTCTATGGGTCGTACCCTAATGGCACTCTGTGCAGGGATAAATCCTGCCAAAAGCCCGGACAACATTAAAATGAGCATGGCCCCACTGACCACTCCAACGCTGACACTGGGACTCATGAACATATCCACTGGCCCCACGTTGTCCAATAAGGTATTGATGCAATAGATGACTAAGGCCCCAAAAATAATGCCCACCATCCCTGAGATTATGGTCAAAAAAATAGACTCCATAAGAATTTGCTTTTTAATGGACCATGGCTGTTCGCCCAGCGCCCGTCTTATCCCTATTTCTTTGGTGCGCTCTTTTACCACAATGAGCATAATGTTGCTTACCCCTATAATACCGGACAACAACACCATGAACCCCACAATATAGGCAACGGCCTTAAGGGCCCCAAAGAGGCTTTCAACTCTGTTATACTGCTCATATAGGTCAAAGTACCCGATGGCCCTGTTATCTTCTGGGTGAATTTTATGACGGTCTTTCATGACCTCAATAATATTGTTCTTCAATTGGGATATGGAGCTTTCATCATGGGCAGTTATAGCCATCCATCCCACATTATCCCCTCGGTTAAAGGCTTGGGAAAACGAAGTAAAGGGCACAAAAACTTCCTTTTGTGCCTCTTCGCCTCCATCGCTATTATTCTTTTTATAGGTTCCAATGACCATAAAATTTACCCCTTGAATCTTAATATAAGAGCCCAACACCTCTTCTTCTTCTTCATATAATTCATTTTTGACTCCTTGTCCAATAATGGCCACTTTTCTTTTCTCCTGAATATCATTGAAATTTAAAAATCGTCCTGAGGTGACCGTCATGGGGTCTTGATTGATGATTTCAGGATAATCGCCATAAATATTATAGGCTCCAGTGCGTATCCCGCGAACCACATTGCTTCCTCCCCTAAATCCACCCAACTGATTTCTGGGGGAAATAAATCTCAAATTGGGAACATTGTCCCGTATGGCCTGCACATCGTCCACTTTAAAATTAAAGCCCCTCCCCATGGGCAGACCTTCATAAGCCTTAGTAGTGGCCCTTGTCCACATAAACATGGTGTTGGTGGCGATATCACCAAAATCCTTTTTTATGCCATTCTCGAGCCCTTTGCCCGCGGCCAATAGCACAATTAGGATAAATATGCCCCAACACACACCAAAAGCCGTGAAGATGGTGCGCCACACATTGCTTGTGAGCACTTCCAGAATTTCCCGCCATCTATCCCTATTGAACATATTGAATCTTTTTTACCACCACGCGTTTATTCATCACGAAGCGACTCTATGACCTGCACCTTTGCTGCCCTCCATGCAGGGACAAAGCCTGCCAAGGTCCCAGCCAATATCAATACAAGTACAGTGGAAAGTGCCACATTAAAATTTACGGATGGGTTTACCACGTAATCCACCTCAACATTGGGACCCACCAATTCTAAAAGTCCCATGCTGAAAATGAGCCCTGCAAAGCCCGAAATGGCCGTTACAAAAATAGACTCATGCAAGATCATCCCTATAATTGACCATGGCTTGGCCCCCAAAGCCTTTCGTATGCCAATCTCACGGGTTCTTTCCCGTACCACTATGAGCATAATGTTGCTCACACCAACCACTCCCGCTATTATGGTGCAGACCCCTACAAACCAAAAAAAGATTTTAATATTGCCTGTGAGACCATAATAGCGTTTTGCTTCTTCCATGGCACTCCAGACTTCCATGGCTCCATTATCGTCCGGTGCTACCGTATGGGCCTGCTGGAGATATGTACGCAAACCATCTTTGAAAGTGATTGCTTGTTGCACGGCTTCATCAAAATTCTCCACTGGCGGAAGTGTAAAGGACAAGTTGTTGACCCTATTTCCCCCATTGAACACTCTTTGTGCTGTGGTTATGGGAATATAGATACGTTCTTCTTCACGGTCTTCCATTTCACTGAAAACCCCGATGATTTTGAATGGTATGCCTGATATATCTATAAATTCACCGATTGGGGACTCCACCTCATTAAAAACATCTTTTTTTATCTTTCTTCCGATGACGGCCACTTTACCCGTGGAAACCTCATCTTGATAATTGATGAATCTTCCCTCCACCATTTTGGTGTTTTCAATAAATTGAAAGTCGGAAGACACTCCTTGAATGCCATAAATCAAAGCTTCCTTTCCATAATTTGCACTGACGCCCTGTACAAATATCCGAGCGGACTTATATTCAATGGCATCTTTGAAGAGTGATTCAGCCTTGTTGAAGTTTTCGTTGACAAATTGTATTCTTCTTCCTGGATTAAGCCCTTTGTATTCTTTTGAAGTAACCCCGGGCCATGCCCAAACACTGGTAGAAGCGTCCTGTTTGAACTCACGTTCTATCCCATTTTGCATTCCTTGACCAAAACCCAATAAAATAACGAGAATAAAAATTCCGGAAGCAACGGAGAGCCCAGTTAAAAAAGTACGCAGTTTGTTCTTTCGGATGGTGTCAAATATTTCTTGCCACCTTTCAATATCGAACATAGGTTCCCCTTTTTTGATTGATGAAGTACTTGAATATACCTACTATAGGATAACCTGAATGACAAATTGTTACACTTTGGAAGGAAAAAACAGCAAATCTTTTCCCAAAAGTGTTCATCCACGCATTTTTCTGTAGACAAAGTAGCCTAAACCGGCCACCAAGAGATAAGGAAATGCCATGAGGTACACTATCCCATTATTGATGCCCTCTGCCGTTTTTCCATCAACCTCACTTTCAACCACTGCACGGCACATGGCACATTGGGCTTCTGCCAAAGTCGGCGCCATCATCAACAAAATCAACAGCAAAAAAAACTTTGTTCTCATATTGGGCATTCTAGGTTTGATAGTAAGGTGAAATCATGATATAAACAATCACCCCGGTAACAGCTACGTACAACCAAATGGGAAAGGTGTATTTGGCCCAAAGTCTGTGGCTTTCAAAATCATCCAAGTACACTTTGGAATAGGTAATCAGAACCAAAGGTATAACCGCTATGGAAAGTACAATATGGGTAAACAAAATAAAGTAATAGACATACTTGATGTATCCTTCGCCACCATAAATGGTACTCTCCGATGTCATATGGTATGCCACGTACATCACAAGGAACAGGGCTGACAAGAAGATACAAGTGGTCATTAATTTCTGATGGAGCCCTCTTCGTCCATTTTTAATGGCAACTACGGCGGTTATCAACAAAATAGCCGTCAACGCATTTATTGTGGCATAGATAGGCGGCAGAAAGGACAGTGGTTCCGCATTGGGTAACTTGTAACCAAACAATAATGCCACAACCAAAGGTATGGCCACTGATATTACGGTAATCCATTTATTGAACCGCTTTTCTTTAATAGAAACTTCGTCGATCATTCTGCCAACAATTTTTTAATATCCTCTTTCAATATGGTAATCTGTTGGGGCTCACCCTCTGCATTTACCCCTTGTTTTTCGGTAACGGTTCCCCTGTAATAAATCAAAGGGTTTCCGTGTTCATCTTGGCGCGAACGAATATACCCATTTTTGTCGACCAAAGCGAACATTCCCGAGTGCTCGAACCCTCCAGGGGCATCTTCCGTCTCATTGGCCACGATATAAAATCCTTCTTGCGCCAAACTATAGATTTTATCCTTGTCACCCGTCAATAAATGCCAATCTGCATCAACAATATCATATTTCTTGGCATAACTCTTAAGTACGGACGGTGTATCGTATCTTGGATTGATGGTAAAGGAAGCGACCCCAAAGTCCTTATCATTCTTAAAAGTGTTTTGCAGCGAAACTAGATTTTTAGTCATTACAGGGCATATGGTAGGACAAGTGGTAAAGAAAAATTCCACCACATACACCTTGCCCAAATAATCTTTGTCTGTAACTACAATACTATCTTGGTTTAGAAATGAAAAAAAGGGCACCTTTCTTTTTTTCCCATTATTCAAGATAAAACCTACCTGCTTTTGTTGAAATCCCATGTTCATACGATCATTCTCCACAACGGTCCCTTCCTTAAGTCTCTTTGTGATTTCATATACTGCAAAAATTCCAAAAATTAGAATGATTGCGGATACCCAAACATAGGTGTATTTCTTCTTGCTATTTGCTCCTGTTGGCATCTCTGTTCTTTAGTGCTAATCGATATTCGGCCAAGATAATCTTGACATCATCTTCCATTTTGTTGTTCAACTCTGCTACCGAGGTGGTGTTAAATCCATATTTCACACCTTCATCCTCATCATCCTTTCTTCCCCGAAGGTTACGATCTTTGTCGATAATAAAAACGTATGGGGTTGATAAATCACCATCCAAGGACACATCAGTTTTAAGCTGGTTGAAAAATGATTTTATCTCATCTTCTTTCCCATAGGCAAAGTGCCATCTATCTGCATTGGAAAGTTCCCCTAGTTCACTTTTTAAGCGCTCAGCATCTTCCTTATGCCCTTCCTCTACCACCATGATCATCTGAAAGTCATTGAAATCGCCGAAACGCTTATAGATTTTTTGGTTAAGGTTGAATGCGTTGCCCTTTTTTTGGTCAATCTGATTTCCCAAAAAGCCAAGAATGGTAATCTTTCCATCCAAGCTGACATCACTTTGTAAACTGGACACATCAGGCACACGTTCAGTGAGGACCGGCAGTTTGCCAAAGTTATTGACTCCTGAAGCAAAAAACAGGTATGCCACTAGTGGAAAAACAAATAATATCGCTAAAACGAACGTCTTTTTCATACCGAACTAAACCTTACAAAAATAAAAAAGACGGTTGAAAAACCGTCTTTTATAGTTGTTAAATACTTTTCTAGAAATTCCATGCCATGAATCCATCCTTGTACACATTGTAGATGTAATCCGCTTCAAACAGCAGGATGAATATCAAATAGCAGACCAAGAATATGGGAGTCCAAACGATAGACCTTCTCAAGGCTGTTTTCTCATCTCGCAAGTGCATAAAATCCCATGCAATGTAATACGCCTTCACCAAGGTAAGGATAATGAATATCCAGTTAAGGAGTTTCATGCCCAAAAAGAAGTTATGGGTTAGTACTCTTGGCTTGGTAATACCCAAGGCAACTTCCACTGCCGTTACTATGGAAAGGAAAATAAGGACGCCCCAAATCTTTTGGACGTTGGATTTGAACTTCAATGTTCCTCTAAATATCTCAAGTTTGTGTTCGTGTGCCATGCTATTTTATACTGTATGATTATTGCTTTCCACTTTGATGGAAAACGAATCCAATTTTAAACCAAATAAAAGAATGTAAATACAAATACCCACACCAAATCTACAAAGTGCCAGTACAATCCAACTTTCTCTACCATTTCATAATGTCCTCTACGCTCATAGGTTCCCAATATGACATTAAAGAAAATGATAACGTTGATCACCACTCCAGAAAATACGTGGAATCCGTGGAATCCTGTAATAAAGAAGAAGAAATCGGCAAACAATCGGCTACCATATTCATTATGGATAAGGTTTGCGCCTTCCACCACCATTACGGCATCCTTTAGTTTGGCCAAGGATTCTTCCCTTGTCAATACCGTTTTATGTCCTTCGTCATTGATGGTCTCCGTACGGATAAGAATATTTGGCGTGGCTTTAAATCCTTCCACTACTTCATTCAATGAGAATGAGGTTTTGTATCCCTCTTTCTCGAACCATACTCCTTGACTACTCTCGTGTTTCACCCTTTCCTCGGGCAGGGTCTTGGAGAAATCGGCCAAGGAAGCCCTCTCTCCTGTCTCCGCATTTACAAATTGAAGGATTCTACCTCCTTTAGTCTCCAAAGCACCATGGTCCCCTTTGATGAAAGTTGCCCACTCCCAGGCCTGTGAACCAACGAAAATGGCTCCTCCAATAATGGTAAGGAACATGTAAAGAACAACCTTTTTCTGAATCATCTTATGACCGGCATCCACAGCAAGTACCATGGTTACAGAGGACATGATCAAAATAAAGGTCATAAAAGCCACATAGTACATGGGATAGTTCCCGTGGAAGAAGGGTACGTGGGTAAATACCTCATCGGCAATGGGCCAAGTTTCTATGAACTTAAACCTTGAAAAGCCGTAAGACACCAAGAACCCAGAAAAGGTCAAGGCATCAGAGACAATAAAGAACCACATCATCATTTTTCCATAGCTAGCGCCGAGGGGTTGATTTCCACCTCCCCAAACGCTTTCTTCTGTACCGGTAGTCACCGTTGCATCCATAAAAAAAGTCGCTTTAATAAAACTTTCACAAATTTACATCTTTTGATGTATTCGAAAAGATAAAGTTGAATGAAAACTGCTTCAATCAAAATTTATTTCACGAAATACATAAATAGTATTAAATACACCCAAAGAAAATCCAAGAAATGCCAAAATGTGGCACCCAATTCCAATCCCAACATATTTTCTGGGCTATATTTTCCCCGTAACTGTTGCACCAAAACCACCAGTAGAGAAATAAGACCTGCCACCACATGGACAATATGTACTGCGGCAATCAAAAACACATAGGACATTTTTATACTACTGGTTGGACCTGTAAAATAATAGCCATGTTCCAGCATTTGTGAGAATCCTTTAAATTGTAAGATAATAAATGCCACTCCCAGGACCAGTGTGGCCAACAAACAAATAGTACCCATTTTTTGGTTATCCTTTTGAACCACTTTCTTTGCCATCAGGTAGGTAATACTACTCAATATGATTATTGCGGTACTCGCAAAAAAAGCTTGCGGAAGCTCTAAATCACTAATCCAATCCTCCCGCTTACTACTTACAATGTAAGCACTGGTCCATCCGGCAAAACCCATGATCAAACTCACTATTCCGAACCAGAGCATCATTTTCTTTGCCCTTCTGTTTTTTTCAACTGCTGTTCCTTGGCTTAAATCCATCTTCTTTAAATAAACTTATCAATTACGTATACAACTTGAATCAATGATATATAGGTAACGCTTGCCAGCATCAACTTCCTTGCCGTGGGATTGTCCCGTTTATCGTAAAGCTTAAAGGCAAAAAATAGCATGACCAATCCCGCCATCAAAACGATTACCGCAGCGGGAATGGAAAGAGTTAACCTCCCTGTAAATCCAAAAACGGGCACAATGGATATGACAATCATCCAAATTGTGTACAATATTATCTGCAATGCAGTACCCTTATCCTTCTTTCCTGTGGGCAGCATTTTAAATCCAGCTTTTTTGTAGTCTTCATCCAACATCCAACCCAACGCCCAGAAATGTGGAAATTGCCAGAAAAACTGTATCATGAACAACGTTCCCGGCTCAATCCCAAAGTCATCCGTGGCAGCAACCCACCCTAGCATAAAAGGGATGGCTCCCGGAAAAGCTCCAACAAAAACCGATAAGGGCGTTTTGGTTTTTAGCGGTGTGTAGGCACTGGTGTACAAGAAAATTGAAATGGCACCGAACATAGCAGTTTTTGGACTGAGGGCAAACAAGGCCGCTACACCCAGAACCGTTAATGTTATGGCCGTGGCCAAGGCGTTTTTTACCGACATCCGTCCTGAGGGTATGGGACGATTTTTGGTGCGGTTCATTAAGGCGTCCAAATCTTTTTCAATGATTTGGTTATAGGCGTTGGAAGCCCCTACCATGCAATATCCACCAAAAGTCAGTAGCAAAATGGAAGTAATCTCTACTTCGTAGGCACCCAAAAAATATCCTGCAATGGATGAAAAAACCACGCTTATCGCCAGTTTGGCCTTGGTGATTTCTTTAAAATCAGAAAAAATCACGGAAAGCGAAGTATTTTTTACGGAACCTACAGCAGATTTCATCCACATCTAAATTGGCTGGCAAAGATAACGTGAGATGTGTTCTTTTCCAACCTATTGATGGCCTTTATCTTCTTTTGGCCAGTGGATACATTTTTTCAGAACAAGTTTTTGGTCTTTACAAAGAAAAAAAGCCCTGACGTTTTACCATCAGGGCTTTTTCTATTCCTACCTCAGTAGGAACTATGTATATTTTACTGTAGCTTAAAGGTAATTGGAATACTAAATGGAACTTTTACCGCCCTACCTCTTTGTTTTCCAGGGGTCATCTTTGGCAGTTTTTCAATAATACGCAATGCTTCAGCTTCCAAGTTTTTATCCGGTCCACGCATTCTAATGTTACCAATGCTTCCGTCTTTTTGGATTACGAAAATAACATTCACCCTACCTTGAACACCCATTTCCTGGGCAATTTCTGGATAACGGAAGTTTTTACGGATATGTTTTTGCATCATTTCCTGAAAACAGGCTTTTTTATCACCAGCGTTCTCACAACCTGGAAAAACGGGCACATCTTCAATTACGGCAAATGGAACCGAAATATCTTCTTCAACCTCTTCAACCTCAACTTCTTCAATTTCAACAACTTCTTCTTCCTGACTGGTTTCAGTGGACTCAATAACAGTTTCTTCCACTTCCTCCTCATCTTCAACAACCTCAATCACCTCTGGTGCGGCAGGTGGCGGCGGTGGCGGTGGTGTTTTAATCTGTTCGGTCATCGGAACTTCCTCATCCAACTGATCTTCAATGTTCATTGAAATGTCATAATCGTTGGTCTTGTCATATTTTTTCCACTCCATGGCGCCATAAACCAACCCCAAAACAGCGGCCAACCCTACTACAAAATAGAGTGAGCTGTTTCTTCCTACGTCGGCTTTTGGATTCTTTTTTAGTTCCATCTTTTTGATTTTAGTGTTTGCTAATTTAATTATTAATTGGTTAAATAAACAATTAAAATTTCCATTTTAACGGCCTTTTCTTGGAAAAATACCATCTAACTAGGCCAATTCCTACAAAAGCCCCAAAAGTATTTGCCAAAACATCACCAAATTCGGCCATTCTATCAGTGGTCATTGTATATTGTAATGCCTCAATAAATATGCCATATACTATTGCCCCAACCAACATAAACCAACTTGTCTTCGTCAATTCAGCTTGGCCCTTTGTCCTCTCCCTAACAAAAAAACATCCCAATATTCCAAAAACCAAGTAAAAAATAAAGTGCGTTATCTTATCTGCATACGGAATGTTCAGCTTTCCGGTATCCAAATCCACTTCTGAAAACGAAAATAAGCTGAGTACGGTTATAATCAGTACCCAGCTTATGAACAGTATGGTATAGGTATTCTTTTTAAGCACCCACCAATGCCTTGTAATCATCAGCACTCATGAGGGCATCTGTCTCAGAGGCATCGCTAATCTTTATTTTGATCATCCATCCTTCCCCGTATGGATCGGAGTTTACTTTTTCCGGTTCATCTTCCAAGGCTTCATTAAACTCAATAATTTCACCACTGAGCGGCAAGAAAAGGTCCGAAACAGTTTTTACCGCTTCAACCGAGCCAAAAACTTCATCCTTATCCAAGGTCTCATCCAGGGTCTCCACTTCAACATACACTATATCCCCCAACTCACTTTGGGCAAAATCCGTAATCCCAACGGTTGCAATGTCACCATCTATTTTGACCCATTCGTGATCTTTGGTATACTTTAGTTCTGAAGGTATGTTCATCGTATTATATGTTTGAATTAGTCGATGGACAAATGTAACAGATTGTAAATAGGTTTTCAAACAATCCTTGCAACAAAATTCAAGAATTTAGCCATTCCCACCAATCCTAGTTGCCAAAGTTATAGCGCAGTGTAAATCCTGTATTGATCGTGGTTTGTGGGAAAGCCGTTGAAACCGCAAATTTTGAGAAGGAATGGTCGTAGAAGAAAAGTGCATTGAAGTTCTTGCTCAAGGCATAATCCGCCGTGAACTTAATAGACATCAGATTTTGACCCGAAGTAATCTGGTTGTTATCGATATCCAAATTACGGATGATGGTCAAATTATCCCTAAGGGATAAATCAGCCTTAAGGTTTAGATCTCCTTTGAGTCGGGTACGTTCACCACCAATATTGGTTACCATTTGTACGTCTTTAAAACGATATCCCAATCCCAAAGTATATTCCTTACCATTGATCTCCGTGAGCAGATTATTGTCAAAACTCAATGAAAGAGTCCTATCTGTACGTACCTCAGCCAAAAAGCTAAAGGAATTCTGCATTTCAAAATCCACACGCATCAGAGGGTTGAACTGATCCGTCAAAACCACATTGTTGATGATGTTTTCCGGCAGAAAATCCCCTGTCTCCGTATCTATGGGGTCCATACCGTCGTTAATCAATTGTTCCCGCGTTAAATTGGTCTGGAAGGAATTGATACTATAAGCCGCACGGTACCCATGACTCAAAGAAAAACGCTTGAACTTCTTCCTAAACCAACGGTTCTTCATCAATCCCGTATACTTGATGTTCCAGTTGGGAATGGGTATCTGTCGGAATGCATCCAAATTTACCCGGTTTACATCCTGTCCTGTATATGCCGCAAAGAAAGCCGGGAGCAATACTTCTTGTTGTGTCTTGCCATAACGCTCTGGGAAGCCGTCATCATCCAAAGTTCCCGGGGTTTGGCCACGATCTGAAACCAACCGATTGGCTATGGTGATCCTATTCTGTTTGAACTGTTCAAAAGTTTCGGAATCAAACTCATCGCTCTTGCTGAATATCGTACCGATCATTACGGTAGAAATACTGAAGTTTCCGTAATTATTGCCCAATAGGGTTTCATATTCAAACTGCCCTCCTCCAAGTTCATTTATCCTAAAGGTTTCTTGATAGCTATTTGAAATCTGTCTGTCCGCAGTAATATCAATGGTCAAATCCTGTGTGGGCTGGGCCGTTGCGGTAATGTTCAATTGCTTGGTGGAGTTCTGCATGAACTGGGAATTGAACTCTTGAAAGGTGGTTAACCAACCTTTTCGAGCCGCTTCAAAACGCACATCAGCCTGACTACCAAACACAAATCCAATGGAAGGTCTAGCTGTGCCTATAAAACCAATACTTTGGGTATATCCAGGCAATACTTTACCCCTGTTCTCGGTGTAATTAATATTGATGCGCTTCACCATGGTTAGAATATCGACCATAGTATTGAAGCCTTTGCTTGTTTTCTTTGGTGTATCCCCGTCAGAGTCGTTGGCAGGATTGCCCGCCTTGTCCCTGCGCACAGCAGCTTGGGATGCAGTCACCTTGCCACTACGTTTCTTCAACCCCAAGAAATCGTAGAAACGTTGCATGGTGAGATTACCTGTTAGGTTATGGGTACTGGCATTCTGTACAGTGTTGATATCCTGACCGGCCACCTCATTGAGTGCATCCCCTCCCCGTTGCCAATCAAAATTACTGGTGTAGGTGTATTGGGCGTTGATAAAATCCAAGAATGGGAACTTACTAAATGGCAATTCATAATTCAGCTGCATCTGCTGGGCATGTCGATTGGGCTCCCCAATGTCGAAAAAGCCATCCCACAAATCCAACGCTTCGTTGATTCCAGAGTCGGCATCATCATCCACATTGAAATAGTTCCGAACAATATTGTTATTGGAAGCCGTTAAATTCAACCGTAAAGACTTGGTGATGCTATAGTTAAGCGCATACTGCCAATTGAACAGATAGTTTCTTTGTTGCAAAAGGGGAAGTTCCAACGCATCCACGCCAGGTTCCAATACATCCCTAAACCTTTGTTGGTTAAATGCACGGTTGATATTGGCATTTACAGACATACTGGTGGGCAGTACATTCAGGTTTAAATCCTTGAGCCATTTCCAATATCTTCCCGTGAACAGGGAATCCTTCTTGGCAAATGGTGCAACGGGAGCCGGTTTAAAATTGTGATTATACACAAAGCCGGTGTTCACGTTCTGATCTTTTAGATCGGCTATCTCAAAATCCCGGTGGCTGGTCTCGTTATAGGAATAATTGAATGTAAAGTTTTCTATATCGAAAAAGTTCTCTTCGGCTTCTTCTCCCCTATTTTTTCTAACCCCGATCAAGTTGAAACTGGTTCGCTTGGTATAATCTTCTGCCTGTTCCTGTATGGTCTCCGCATCCTCTGGCGTAGCTGCCGCTGAGATACGGTCATCCAATTTTAAATCGTCATAAACGGGATCAAACTCAGGGGTAATCAAGGTTTCTGAAATCCCATAATTGAACGGGATTTGAAGGTTCCACTTTTTGGGCAACAGTTGTCCGGCATTTACATTGGTGACCATGTCATAGGAAACCGCATCTTCCCTGGAACGTTCATTGGGCATTTGGTCTATGGACCCAAAACCGGAGGTACTCTTGCTCCCGGTCACGGAAATATTGGCAAAATCGGCCATATTGGCGTCCATGGCCACAATGGCGGCCCATCCCCCTTTATTGTCCAAACCAACAAGACGCAGTTCATTGAACCATACCTCGCCCCTTGCTGGAAGGTCGTCAATATTCTTTATACCTACCATCATCCCTCGGATACTTCCTAAAGATGGGTTACCGCGAATACCAATCCGCACCCTGCCCAACGTACGTGGCGCAAACTCATCCACCGGAATGGCTTCGCCATCCACAATCTCATAATAATTGATTTGGTCCAAGGTCTGTTCCGCTATCCCTTTTGATTTCACCTTGTTCAAATCGTCCAGAGCGATGTCTATTTGGTTTACATCGGGCCAAATCTCTTCAGCAGAGGTTACATTAAAAGGTGTAAACTGCAACGGGAGTTCCACCTGATAAAAGTTTTCTGAAAAATCGGTTCCAATCCGAAGAAAACCTACCAATGGGGTATCACTATCCGAATAATCCCCGTTCATGATCTTCTCGGCGTGCATGAACATTTTTATACGTTCATACTGGCGTACATCCACATTTACATTTTTAAAGACGCCTCGGGAATCCTCAGATTCCAAATTCTCCACAACAAAGGATAAGGATTGCTCATTTTGGCGGATAATGGTGTTGTTGTTGTTCAACTGCTCTCTAACCACTCCTGGAGGCAATACATAAGGAATAGGTTGACGACCAAAGTTTTCTTCTATATTGACCGTGTTCACGTCGGTTACGGTACCGTCATCGGATGGGTCGTTGTCCACTTCTTCAGGTTGCAAGGAACGGGTATAGGTACGCCAATCGCCACGGACCAAGTCCAAGGTAGCAAAACGCATGACCACATCGTCTGAAAAGCCTGTAAGATACATCCGCATAAAACTGATGGATCTAAAATCGGTGATGCCTCCCACCGCATCGGTAAAATCACTCAATGGAATTTTATATTGTATCCACCTACGGTTCAATTGGGTCCCATTGGGTAGCGTTGGGGTCTGTCCTTCCCTGATATCCGTAACATATTTATCATTGATGGTGGTGTTAGGCTTGATTTGGATTCGGTACTCATAATAACTGTTTACCGTATTCATGGTCAAATCGCGATCAATATCCTCCACATCGGGCAAGGTGGTAGACCCTCTATTGGTATTGGTCACAGCTACTGGAGAGTTCCCTTGCGTATTGTTGAAATCAAGATAGCGCTCCAATATACTTCCATCGCGGTTTAAATAATATTGATAGTTGTCCAAGGCAGGATCTTCGGCTGGACCATTGTAGATTGCCTGTTCGGCAGCATCGTCCAAACCATCCAGACCAACATCCTGGGCGGTTCGGTTTCCCTCATCGGCATCAAAAGCATACACCAAAGATTGAGTAGATGGCACTTGCCCCCAAATAGTAGGTCTAGGCACTTCGTTATTGGTGCTGGCAGGCAATCCATTCTCGTATTGTTTACGGCCGTCACGGAGAATGTCTTCCGAAATATTCCCCAAGTTCAGTACGAGTTCCCCGGAATTGGACCCAACTGTTTCGCCATCCACATAAGGGTCCAACACCCAAAACTGGACAAACTCCACATTGGATTGTTCAAAATTGGTGCTGCTCAATGGACGCATAATACCCGCCCACTTATCTTCTGGTTGTTCGGTTTCAAAACTTGGATTGGCATTGTACGGTCCTTTTTGATTGGGATAGTACACAATATCCAAGGTACTTTGTACCTGGGTCTGCCCTTGGGCAATATCGGTCTCGGTAAAGACTTCATCAATGAATACCCTACGAGTAGAGTTCAGGGAAATATCATTGTCCGATAACCCAGACGGTCTCTGATTGGTGTAAAAAATAGGATCTATCGTATACCAAGCCATCTTGGCACGCTCATGTCCCACATCGATATCGGTTCTGTCCTGAATGAATTCGACTGGCGGACTTGCAAGCGTCCATCCCAAAGAGGAACGAATGTCTATCAAAGCCTGTGCTCCTTCAAAATCATCCAAATAGGTCGTGGTTTCTCCCTGGAAATCTGCATTCTTTGGCGAATTGGGCTTTAAGAAGGCAATTTCACCACGCAAAGACAGATTGGAGGGCACATCGGTATCTATATTGGGCAATTTATTGGCCAATCGGGTCAAGAACGGAATCTCTGTACTGAAATTTCCGTTCAGTCCAAAAATCGTATTGTTTACCGGTTCCACACCATAGTTGGACTTCTGTGTAAGCGGCCGTTCATTTAGGTTGAGCAATGTTCCGCCCAACACAAAATTTTCATTGAACTGATGCTCCACATTCACCCCGGCAAATCTTCGGGTCTGCTGTCCGAAAACGGCATTGTTTTCAACAGAGATATTTATGGGTGTATTGGATGCAGCCAAACTAGGGTCCAAAATTTGAACCGTACCTGCTTGATAATTTACCGTATAGTCTATTCCTTCCTGAAGCTGACGACCACCTGCCGTTACTCGTACCGAACCTCTGGGCACGTTAAAAGCTCCAATGGGAATACCATTGTTCCCTTGCGATTTGTAGCGTCCCTTTATTTGAAAACGGTTCTTCTCCGCCTCCTGCAAGGATGCTGCCTTGGTCTTGGCATACATGTTACGGAACACATAGCGTTTTTGATTGTCGTTATACCCTTGGTCATTGTCAACATCGTATGTACCACCACCCAGTTCATCAAAGAGATATTCTCCAAAAGGCTCTACCTTGGTAAAGATGATGCGTCCTGATTGTGGGTCAACTGTAATACCTGGCACGTAGTCAAAGAATCCATCCCCTCCAGGTTGAATGTCGTTGTACACATTTAATCGGTCCAGATTGAATACATTGATCAAAATACGATCTTCCAGCCCTTCCGGCCAGCCAATATTTGGATTAATTGGGGTAATGTAGTTTCGAGGTGTAGGGTCTGAATAGAGAATGTTGAGCTTAAAATCCTCTTGATCCAATTGAAAAGCTCCGGTAGAATAAATATTCTTCATCATCAAATCCCAAATGGGGTCCTCTACATTGGTGATGTTGCTCTTCAACAATTTTAGAATCAGAGTATTATTTTCTATGATAGGATTCACTCCTCCTGAAACGGTTGTGGCATCCACTCCACCATTGGCAAATTCACCTACTTGATAGACTTGACCATTCACAGTGTATTGAAAAGCCACCCCTAAAACCTCATCGTTACTTATACGTTGATTCAAGGAGATATATCCCAATTGCGAGTTAAACTGATAATCCCTTCCTTGTTCCAATTTTCGGGCATTTTCCAAGATAGCGTAGTCAAATCCTTGGTTGACCTGATATCCTGGAACATTGAACCCAGCTTCCACAGTGGCAATGTCACGTATGGATGGGGTGAGGGCCCCTCCATTTCCAATTAAAGCAGGGTCAAAATCATTGACCCCGTTTTGCGGATACACGTCATTCCCCAAATTATTGAAAAATCCTGCTGGGGCACCACCAGCTATTCCTATCCGTGTTTTTTCCCTGCCATCTTTACCTAATTCCGATTCTCCCAAATCTTGAATGGCGACCACGTTCCTAACGTTCAACGTCTGCTGGTTCCGGTTGGTAACCCATACCTCCAATCGGGTAATTTGGACTTGGCTTCGGATAAACGGGTAATCTTGCAATGCCCTATCGTAATTGTCCCTAAAATATTGGGCCAAGAAAAAGTGCTTGTCCTCATCATAATCCAAGGCAGTAAGCGCAAACTCATTTAATGTTCCTCCTCCTTGGGCTACAACGGTATTGTTCTGAGAGCGTTGTTCCGAGAAAACCGCCGTCACTGTTGTCTTTCCAAATTGCAATTGGGTCTTTACCCCAAAAAGGCTCTGTGCACCTGTGATCAAAGAACTGTTCAGAAGCATATTCACATTACCAATTTCAATTTTCCGAAGAATATCGTCCTCAGTTGGGGTGTAATCCAACTTTACCAGGTTCTGAAAGTCAAAAGTTGCCTCAGTATCATAATTGGCGGTTACTTGAAGACGTTCCCCAACCTTACCCAACAAACTTAAACTGATACGTTGGTCAAAATCAAAAGATAAGTTGGTACGGTTACGGGGCGACAGTGCCGGGTTGTCATTTTTTTGCCACAACACCCCTAAATCCATGGCTACGGATCCCTGGGGAATCACCTCAATGGTATTTCCTCCAAAAATAGATTCAAAAAAGTTGCTGTTCACGTAGAAGTTGGGCAACAAATTTTTTCGGGCCTCTTCACTACCCTCTTTTTTTCCGGTAAAAGCATCTATCTTTTGTTTGAAGTAGGATCTCATCTGCTCTTTCCGAACCAATTCATAATACTGGTCCGGGGTAAGGATAACAGGATAATTGATATTGAAATCACCAATACTTTCTGTGTAGATGTAGCGATCGGTTTGGGGGTCGTAGGTGTATTTGGCAATAATGCTGTCAGGATTCTCCAATATGAGTCGACCAAGGTCTACCCCTGTCCGCACAGAATCCTGAACCTGTTCATTGGTCTCCTCCTGCCCCATCAGGGAAGTGACGGCCAAAAAACAGATCAATACAAAAATGTACTTAAAGCTGGATGGTTTAAGTATTGGTTTTGCCCCTCTTTTCAAACTAGTTACAAATTTTTCAGCGCCTGTTTAATAGTGTTCTCAACGCTTAGTGAAGGATCTCCGAACAACACCTTGTCCACAACCTTTTCAGATTGTTTTCTGGTGAAACCAAGAACCTCTAAAGCAGATAACGCTTCTTCTTTGCTTGTATTGTTTGATGGAAGGGAAACTTCTCCCATATCGTAAACTTTCAAAATTTTGTCCTTCAGGTCCAATATTACGCGTTGCGCGGTCTTTGCCCCTATTCCCTTGACACCCTGTATGGAAGGCACATCCCCATTAGCAATGGCGTCCCTGACTTCAGTGGGCGAAAGAGAGGACAACATGGTCCTGGCAATACTGGACCCCACGCCTGAAACTGAAATCAATAACCTGAAAATTTCACGCTCCGATCGTTCCACAAAACCAAACAAAGTATGAGAGTCCTCTTTAATTAAAAGATGGGTGTACAACTGAATGTTTTCCTCATCGCCCAATAAGGAAAATGTATGTAGCGAAATGTTTAAAAAATATCCTACGCCATTACATTCAATAATTACATAGGTTGGGTTCTTCTCTACCAATTTTCCTCTTAAATGGGTAATCATATTTGGTATGTTGGATTATTAGACTTTAAGATTTCAGAAACTACTCAGATTCTCTCCTCATTTTTCTGCGCTTTTCACGTTCTTGGGCATCAATAACGGCCACAGCGGTCATGTTCACCATCTCATCCACACTGGCGCCCAATTGAAGAATATGCGCTGCCCTCGTCAATCCTACCATAATAGGTCCTATGGAGTCAGCCTTATTGAGCCCTTTGAGGAGTTTATATGTAATGTTGGCCGATTCCAAATTGGGAAAAATAAGTGTGTTCACCTTTTTACCGGACAATTTGGAAAACGGAAAATTATTGTTACACAATTCTTGGCTCAATGCAAAATCGGTTTGGATTTCCCCGTCCACCACTAAATCAGGGTTCTTTTCATGAAGAATCCGAACCGCTTCCTTAACCTTTTGGGCATTGGGGTGGTTTGAAGATCCAAAATTGGCGTAGGAAAGCATGGCCATAACCGGACTAAAACCAAACGTGCTGGCCACATTGGCAGTCATTTGGGCTATTTCAGCCAGTTCTTCTGCGTTGGGATCTATATTGATGGAGGTGTCCGCCAAAAATAGTGGCCCTCTTTCCGTAATCATAATATTTACTGTGGAAGCATTTTTAACCCCCTTGGCTCTTCCCAAAACCTCAAAAACAGGTCGAAGCACCCTTGGATATGACCTTGAATATCCCGAAATCATACCGTCGGCATCCCCTTCAAGCAACATCATGGCCCCAAAATAGTTGCGTTTGCCCATGTTTACCCGTGCACTATACTTGGTCTCCCCTTTTCTTTTTCTGGATTCCCATAGCTTTAAGGCATACTTGGTCCGCAATTCCTTGGATTCATCGGAACGTGGATCAATAATAGTCACTTCGGCATCAAAATCGAGTTCTTTTTTAAGGTTTTCAATAGTTTCCCTGTGCCCCAATAGAATGGGTTCTGCAATGCCTTCCTCATAAACTATTTGGGCAGCTTTCATTACATCCAACAATTCAGCCTCAGCAAAAACAATTCGCTTTGGGTTTACTTTGGCCCTATTATGAAGTAGTCTTACCACCTTGTTATCGTTGCCCGATCTTTGATAGAGTTCTTCCTCATACCTGTCCCAATCCTGAATAGGTGCTTTGGCCACCCCACTTTCCATGGCCGCTTTGGCTACAGCCAAAGGAATGGTGGTAATCAGTCTTGGGTCAAAAGGTTTCGGGATAATATATTCTTTTCCAAAGGCCAAACGTGTGGCATCGTATGCTATGTTTACCTGCTCGGGAACAGGCTCACGGGTAAGATCGGCCAAAGCCCTCACGGCGGCCATCTTCATTTCTTCATTGATTTTGGTGGCGCGTACATCAAGTGCCCCTCTAAAAATAAAAGGAAATCCAAGCACATTGTTCACTTGATTGGGATGGTCGGAACGCCCAGTGGCCATGATAACATCCTTTCGGGTCTTGCAGGCCAAATCGTAGGCGATCTCCGGATTTGGATTGGCCATGGCAAAAACAATGGGGTCCTTTGCCATGGATTTAAGCATTTTTGGAGTCACTATATTGGCAATGGATAGACCAATAAAGACATCCGCATCCTTCATGGCCTCTTCCAATGTGTCAATTTTGCGATCTGTGGCAAACTCCAGTTTCTCCCCACTTAAATTTCCCCTATCGCTCCGGATAACCCCTTTACTATCCAGCATAACAATATTCTTGGCGCTGGCCCCAAAAGCTTTGTAAAGTTTTGTACAGGAAACCGCGGCAGCACCGGCACCGCTGACCACAATTCTTACTTCATCAATCTTCTTGTTGGTCAACTCAATGGCATTCAGCAAGGCTGCAGCAGAAATTATGGCGGTACCATGTTGATCATCATGCATTACGGGAATGTCCAATTCTTCCTTAAGGCGTCTTTCTATTTCGAACGCCTCTGGTGCTTTAATATCTTCCAAGTTGATGCCACCAAAAGTGGGGGCAATGGTCTTTACGGTTTCAATGAATTTATCCACATCCTCCGTGTCCAATTCAATATCAATCCCATCGATATCCGCAAAAATTTTAAAGAGAAGGCTTTTCCCTTCCATCACGGGCTTTGATGCTTCTGGGCCTATGTTGCCCAACCCCAATACGGCCGTTCCATTGGAAATCACGGCCACAATATTTCCTTTGGCGGTGTATTTGTATACATCGTCCTTGTTCTTTTCTATTTCCAGACAAGGTTCTGCCACTCCAGGGGAGTAGGCCAGTGCTAAATCTCGTTGCGTGGAATATGGCTTTGTAGGCACTATTTTTATTTTTCCAGGCTGTGGTTTAGCATGGTATAATAGTGCTTCCCGTCTTTGTTTTTCCTTGCTCATATAGTGAAAAATGAATGGGTAAAGTTAGGGGATTCCTTGGTTTTGGAAAGTCCCTATCCATCAATTTTAATATAATCCTTGAAACCCCTGTAAAATGGAACTTCACATAAGGGCAGACTCAAGGCATTTCAATGTCCAGTTCAGTATCCTGTTTGCTCTTTGGGACATTTAGGCGCATGGCCAAAAGCGAAGCCATAACAAAACATCCGCCTGCAAACAACATGGCGTTGACAGAGTTTGCCCCGAGCAAGTTTTTAAAAATAGGACCGAATGTCAATGTTTGGATACCCATTGGGATTACAATCATCATATTTAGGATACCCATATATACCCCGCGTCGCTCTTGAGGAACAATCTTGGAAACCATACTATAGGGAATACCCATCATGGCTGCCCAACCTATGCCGAACAGCACCATGGGGAACAATACATGCACCGGGTCTTGAATATTGGGAATGGCGAACAAGGCTATGGCAGTTCCCAACAGACTTAATGCATAGATTTTCTTTCCACCAAATCGCATGGTCAACGGGACCAAAATCAATGCCACTACGGCCGTAACAATATTATAGGTAGTACTCATTTTTGCCGCTTGAGCTGCAGCTTCCGATGTATCAAAACCCATGGTTGTCCTGAACAATGGGGTTATAAACTGCCAATACACGAACAGGGCATACCACTGAAACAGATATACGGCAGACAATCGCCACATAAACTGGGGCATTTCCTTCACCGCATGTGATATTTCCACAAACGGGGTTTTAAAACGCTCCATAAAAGGCAAAGACTTGTGCCTATTGATTTCTGCCAATTCTTCATCGGAAGGCGGTATCTCCGGAGTCTTTAAAACCGACCACAATATGGTGACTATGGACAAAAACGAGCCAATAAAGAAGGAATAATACAACCATTTGGGAACGGCACCTTCTATCTCCTGTCCTCCACCAAACCAATCTTGAAATAAAAAAATAGATGCATTGGCCAATAAAATACCAGCTCCTACAAACAAGCTTTGCATTTGGTAGCCAATGCTCAATTGGGTATCGGGAAGCTTATCTCCCACAAAAGCCCGGTAAGGTTCCATGGCCATATTGTTCCCCACATCCAAAATCCACAAAAGGCCTACGGCAAACCACAGTGCAGGACTCAATGGAAATGCAAACAGACAGAGACTTCCCATCACCGCTCCAATCAAGAAAAAAGGTTTTCTTCTTCCCCATCTTGGCGACCATGTTTTATCTGATATGGCCCCAATTATTGGTTGTACAATCAATCCAGTAACAGGGCCGGCAATATTTAAAATGGGCAAGATTTCTTCTTTGGCCCCCAAAAAAAGAAATATGGGGTTTATTGCGCTCTGTTGAAGTCCAAAACTGTACTGGATTCCCAAAAAGCCAACATTCATATTGAATATCTGCCAAAAACTTAAACGGGGTTTTATGATCTTCATCCTGTGTGTTGTTTGGTTTGAAAAGAATGGTGTTTGAAAATCAAGAATTTTCAATCCATTAAAAACATGACTCAAATTTTGAGGATTTCTCAATACGAATCCAATTCAATATAGTCTTTTTAATTATTTCATTGAAAAAACTTAGACGCAAATTGGCCTTGCACCAAAACGAAAACGTTATAGTTGACCTCTAGGATTTTAAAAACTTAACATTTCGCTGAAGACCACTGTACTTAGTGCGCTTAACGGGTGATTTTTTAAAAATCCTCTGGAATACTTCTTCGGTAATTTCTTCCCAATCTTTTTTGGTCATGGACAGCAACTGGGGGTCGGGATCAAAAAGAGGTTCCCTGTGTGGTTTTGAAAAACGGTTCCACGGACAAACATCTTGGCATACATCGCAGCCAAACATCCAATCATCCAACTTCCCCCTGAACTCAGTAGGAATTTGGTCTTTGAGCTCAATGGTAAAATAGGAAATACATTTACTGCCATCCACCATATAGGGTTCCACAATGGCCTCAGTAGGACAAGCATCTATGCACGCTGTACAGGTACCACAGTGGTCTGTTGTTGGCGTATCGTACTCCAAATCCAAATCCACAATAAGTTCCGCTATAAAATAAAACGAGCCAACTTGCTGTGTCAGTAGATTACTGTGCTTGCCTATCCACCCCAAACCACTACGGGCGGCCCATGCCTTATCCAAGACAGGTGCGGAATCCACAAAGGCCCTTCCATGGACCTCCCCGATTTCATCCTGAATAAAATGCAAAAGACTTTTGAGCTTGTCCTTTATTACAAAGTGATAATCGGTTCCATAGGCATACTTGGAAATTTTATAGGATTCTGGGTTTTGCTGTTCTGAGGGAAAATAATTCAACAGTAATGAGATGACGGATTTTGACCCTTCCACGAGCTTGGTAGGGTCCAAACGCTTGTCGAAATGGTTTTCCATATACTTCATCTGGCCATGCATGTTGGCCTTAAGCCATTTCTCCAATCGCGGGGCTTCCTCTTCCAAAAATTGTGCTTTGGAAACGCCGCAAGACAAAAAACCGAGGCGCTTGGCTTCGGTTTTAATCAATGTGGTATGTTTGGTTTTTGGAGTCAAATCAAAAAAGCCCTCCTTGCGTTCCCCCTTTGATCCTCCCCAAATGTTTATAAGCTAACTCAGTGACCTCGCGTCCGCGGGGGGTGCGCATGATAAAACCCTGCTGAATCAGAAATGGTTCGTACACCTCCTCAATGGTCTCAGCACTTTCGGAAACTGCCGTGGCCAAGGTTGTGATTCCGACGGGTCCTCCCTTGAATTTATCAATAATGGTGCTCAAAATCTTATTGTCCATTTCATCCAAACCATGTGCATCTACATTCAAGGCCTTGAGGCTAAACTGGGAAATTCCCAAATCGATGTTGCCATTTCCCTTGATCTGGGCAAAATCCCGAACCCTGCGTAAGAGGGCATTGCAAATTCTAGGGGTTCCCCTACTTCGTCCTGCAATTTCAATGGCCGCTTCCTGGGTTATAGGTACTTTTAGGATTTCCGCGCTTCGTTCCACAATGGTAGAGAGCAGTTCTGTATTGTAATATTCCAATCGACTCTGGATACCGAACCTTGCCCGCATGGGTGCCGTGAGCAATCCAGATCGTGTGGTGGCCCCTATCAACGTGAAGGGACTCAAATTAATTTGAACGGTCCTTGCATTGGGACCGGTTTCGATCATGATATCAATTTTATAATCCTCCATGGCCGAGTAGAGGTATTCCTCCACAATGGGACTCAACCGGTGGATTTCATCAATAAAGAGTACGTCCCTCTCCTCTAAATTGGTCAACAGGCCCGCCAAATCGCCGGGCTTGTCCAACACAGGGCCAGAGGTTACCTTGATTCCCACGCCAAGTTCATTGGCCAGAATATGGGCCAAGGTAGTTTTTCCCAATCCCGGGGGGCCATGGAAAAGGGTATGGTCCAAGGCCTCATTCCTAAGATTGGCCGCCTGCACAAAAACCTTAAGGTTTTCCAATACTTGGGCCTGTCCCGTAAAATCGTCGAATGTAATCGGGCGTAACGCTCTTTCAATATCGAGCTCCTCTTGGGAAAAATTATGGGCCGTTGGATCTAAATTTTCATTCATGGCTTAACAAATATAGTTGAAAAGCCCATGAGGCTAAAAGCAATTCAGCCAAAATGATTGTAAGTACACATCTTAGAAAACTAAACCTTACCTTAGATACTTAGAAAACAAAACAACCCCATCTTAACCCAAAATGCAATGATGACAACAGATTATTCCTTGGGAATCCTACAATACATCCCTTTTTTCTATGTCATTTGGTCCGATGATCTATTATCGGCTTCTGAAATTTCTGTGGTGGAGAAAAGCATTTCCGATGACACCTCTTTGGACCCCTCGGAAAAGAAGCAACTTAATCATTGGCTCAACAGGGAAAATCCGCCCAAGGACCAAGAGATAAAATCATGGAAACATACCATTGCCAGCTCTGGGGTAAAACTCGTGGAAAGTGACACCTATCCTTTAGCATCTTTGAGCAAACGTTTGACCCAAACACGAAGTGATGCCATTACTTTCAATGATCACTTAAAACATATCGAAATTAATTTGGGCATACAGCCCAACCATTACAACCATTTGTTCGATGTTGAAGTGGTCCATGAAAAGACTTCGGACCTATACGATGCCAGCGTTCTGGACAAAATCCTAAAAGGGGATCACGCAACGGTTGTGGATGAATTTCGGCAGTTTTTGAAACACCCATCCTTTACGTGGGACATCCGAAGAAACAAGGAAGAATTTAGGAGCACAATCTTGAAACAAGTAGCGCTTTTGGGTGAAAAGGGGTACGGTGCCATGGCCTATCCGGCTAAATATGGAGGTACGGATAATATGCCCGCTTACGCCGCCATATTTGAGCATTTGATGTTTGTGGACGGTAGCCTTGCGGTAAAATTTGGGGTGCAGTTTGGTCTTTTTGGAGGTAGTATCCAAAAATTGGGCACTAAAAAACACCATGACCAATATTTATCCGATGCCGGGAAAACCAACCTACTCGGTTGTTTTGCCATGACCGAGACGGGGCACGGCTCTAACGTAAGGGGTATAAAAACTACTGCTACCTACGACACTACCACGGATTCCATCATCATCCATACTCCAGGCAAGAATGACAACAAAGAGTATATTGGCAATGCGCTGCATTCCAAAATTGCCACCGTTTTTGCCCAGCTTATCGTGAATGGAAAAAATGAAGGGGTACATGCCATCTTGGTGCCTTTACGGAACGAAAAACATGAACTGCTCAAAGGTATCACCATTGAGGATAATGGCTATAAACTTGGATTAAATGGCGTGGACAATGGAAAAATTTGGTTCGATACTATAAGTGTTCCCCGAGAAAATCTTTTGGACAAGTATGGAGAAATCACTTCAGATGGCCAATATTTTTCATCGATAATAAATCCTAACAAACGTTTTTTCACCATGCTGGGCACGTTGGTAGGTGGGCGCATCTGCGTGGCTCGAGGGGCATTGGGAGGTGCCAAGATGGCCTTGACCATAGCCGTGAAACATGCGTTGAACCGTAGACAATTCAATGACAGTATCAAAATCCAAGAGGATTTGATCATGGACTATCCCACGCATCAGATACGATTGACCCCAGCCATAGCCAGTGCTTATGTCTACCATGTGGTATTGGAAGAAATGATGAAGCGTTACAGTGACGACTCACAACCAGACAAGCGGCAGATTGAAACCCAAGTGGCGGGCCTTAAATCAGTGATCACCTGGTTTGCCAATGACACCATACAAGAGTGTAGGGAAGCTTGCGGTGGAAAAGGATATTTACTGGAAAACCGGATTGCCGACCTTAAAGGGGACGTGGATATTTTTACCACATTCGAAGGGGACAACACCGTGCTCCTACAACTGGCCGCCAAAGGAATTCTATCGGATTTTAAGGCAGAATTCAACAGTGCTGGGTTCACATCAGTGCTGAAATTGCTGCAAAGTCAACTTTCGGACAAATTAACGGCCATCAATCCGCTGTATTCCAATAAGGTGGATGCCGAACACTTGTACAACCCAAAATTCCACAAGCATGCCTTTAATTACCGAACTCGTAGATTGACCTATACCTTGGCAATGCGGATTCGTGGTTATATCAAAAAAGGAGTGCCTTCGTATCAAGCATTCTTAAAAGTGCAAACCCATTTATTGGCCTTGGGGAAGGCCTACAGTACCGAATTAGCCCACTCCACTTTTTCTGAATTTTGTGCCACGGTACAGGATGAGACCTATAGGAATCTTTTGGAAAAGGTGGGTACACTCCATGCTTTGCAACAGATAAACCTGGATGCTCGATGGTATTTGGAACAGGGTTATTTGGGGAGTACAAAATCCAAGGCGATACGCCAACGGGTAGAACGTCTATCCACCGAGCTACGACCCCATATTGAGGTCTTGGTGGACGGCTTTGGTATACCGGAGCATTGCCTTACTGCACCCATTGCCCAGTAAACTTATTCTTGTTTTTTGATGAGTTGGGAAGTATCCAGAAATTCATGGATTGTGATTTTCGGGGTACCGTAGAGGTATGTTCTGGAATCTCCTTTGGCACTGAGCTCAAGTTCACCATGAGCGTAGATTCTCGCACTGGTATTGCTTTCCAAAGCCATCTTAACGGTTCCCACCTCCATGGTTTCACCTTTATATTTGGCATTTCCGACCAACCGCGCCTGAATTCCATTCGAAGTTCCCTCCAGGGTCAATGAAGCATTGTCTTCCAAATCTACCAAGCTCACTTCGTTCACCGCATAGATGTATGCTTCCGATCTATGTCCCATGGTGATATTCAAACTATCTACATCCACATTAAAATCGCCATGACTTGTGTCTTCTAAATTAATATCCATTACCGCTGCGTTGGCTTTGATATCGAGTTTTGTATTGTTGAATCCATCCACAAATAGCTCATCACTTTCAATACTATCATGGGAAAGGATGCTGCCATCTTTTAAAGTTATTGCCCTTAAATCCACATAATTTACCGTAATGTCCAATTGCTTCTTAGCGGTAACATCATAATAGGAACTGATCAGTAAAGTGCCATCTTGCACATCAAACTTGAGGATATCGATAAGGTTATCATCGGCAACGACCTCATACCCCGGCCCGAAGGATTTCTTCAGTACAATATCGAGATTGTCATTTAAAATTATAGCATTGAACGGAGGAAGCTCTTCATTGACTTGGGTTACGATTCGGCTTCCTTTTATACGCGGTTTGCGCTGTGCTTGAATTAATATGGGAAAAATGAACAGAACTAAGACTACTATTTTTTTCACGGTTTTACTTTTTGGGGTTCTGTGCCTTAAAGATATTATAATTGTTGCTAACTCTTATGATTCAATATCATACAATCAAAAAAGCCCATCCGTTTGGATGGGCCTCTATTTTATGATATAACCTTAGTGGTTGAGTTCTTCTTCGTTTTCTTGAAGCGGTATGTTCTGCGGAACAAAATCCTGTCCCGGTATAATGTACTCCCCATTTTCGTAGGTCTTACTGTAATCGTAAGCCCAACGGGTCACATGTGGAATGGCTCCAGGCCAGTTTCCGTGCATGTGTTCTTGTGGGGTTGTCCACTCCAAGGTGTTAGCTTTCCATGGGTTTTGCGGACCTTTTTTACCGTAGAATATACTAATGATAAAGTTATAGGCAAATACCAATTGTACACCCGCAGTGATGATGGCAAACACGGTCATTAACACCTGAATGTTCGTTAAATCATCAAACATTGGGAACGCAGTGTTCTGATAGTAACGTCTTGGAACACCTGCCATTCCCACAAAGTGCATGGGGAAGAAGATTCCATAGGAACCAATGGCCGTTACCCAAAAATGGACATATCCTAAATTCTTGTTCATCATTCGTCCTTGGAACATCTTGGGGAACCAGTGATATACCCCAGCAAACAATCCATAAAGTGCAGATATACCCATTACCAGATGGAAGTGGGCCACTACAAAATAGGTGTCGTGAACGTTGATGTCCAAAGTGCTGTCACCCAAAATAATACCTGTAAGACCTCCAGTAATAAAGGTAGACACCATTCCGATGGAGAATAACATACCGGGGTTTAATTGTAGATTCCCTTTCCAAAGGGTCGTAATCCAGTTAAAGGCTTTAACCGCCGATGGAATCGCAATCAAAAGAGTTGTAAATGTAAATACAGAGCCCAAGAATGGGTTCATTCCAGAGATGAACATATGGTGTCCCCATACAATGGTTGAAAGGAACGCAATGGCCAAAATGGAAGCAATCATGGCACGGTATCCAAAAATAGGCTTACGTGCATTTACAGCCATTACTTCGGAAACAATTCCCATTGCTGGCAAAATAACGATGTATACCTCGGGGTGCCCCAAGAACCAGAATAAGTGTTCGTACAATACAGGTGATCCTCCTTGATAGTGCAATACCTCACCTTGAATAAAGATATCAGATAGGAAGAACGATGTTCCGAAGCTTCGGTCCATAATCAGCAACAAAGCTGCTGAAAGAAGAACTGGGAACGAAATCACCCCGATAACCGCTGTTACAAAGAACGCCCAGATGGTCAATGGCAAACGAGTCATTGACATCCCTTTGGTCCTCAGATTGATAACAGTTACGATATAGTTCAATGAACCCAACAACGAGGAAGCAATGAATATGGCCATTGAAACCAACCAAAGGGTCATCCCCATACCAGAACCGGGTTGCGCCATTGGTAAGGCACTCAAGGGTGGATAAATGGTCCAACCTGCTGCAGCTGGTCCAGCTTCAACAAACAGGGAAATTACCATGATCACTGAAGACAGGAAGAACAACCAGTATGAAACCATATTCAAGAAACCGGAAGCCATATCCCTAGCGCCAATCTGCAAAGGAATCAATAAGTTACTGAAGGTACCACTCAATCCAGCGGTAAGCACAAAGAATACCATGATAGTACCGTGAATGGTAACCAATGCCAAGTAAATATCGGCATCCATGACCCCATCAGGCGCCCACTTTCCAAGTAGGGCCTCAAAGATTGGGAAGGATTCCCCTGGCCATGCCAATTGCATTCTAAACAACAGCGACATAGCTATACCGATGAATCCCATAATCAGACCTGTTATCAGGTACTGCTTGGAAATCATCTTATGGTCTTGACTAAAGATGTATTTGGTGATAAAGGTCTCTTTATGATGATGCCCGTGATCTTCGTGTCCGTGTTCGTCGTGTCCGGTAGCTGACATAATCTTCTTAAGTTTTGTTATGGTTTCTTTCCTAGCCTAAATTATTCTGCGGGAGCTACAGTTTGTTTGAATGTAGTCTGTTCCGCCATCCATTTGTTGAACTCCTCTTCGGTCTCCACTATAATCTTCATCTGCATATTATAGTGTGATTTTCCGCAAATTTTATTGCAAAGCAATACATAATCGAATTCCCATGGGTCGGAATCCGGTCTTCCTTCTGCGGCCCTTTCTGCCCTAATGGCATTGGTCCGCTTTACTTTTTCAACTACATCTGGGTTCAAACGCATTTCTTCCGTAGTAACAGTAGGCGTGAACGAGAATTGCGTGATCATACCGGGAACACAGTTCATCTGTGCTCTAAAGTGCGGCATGTAGGCAGAATGCAATACATCTTGTGAACGCATCTTAAAATTCACCTTTCGCCCTACAGGCAGGTGCAATTCCTTTACAATGACATCATCATCCCCATTAGGATCTGACTCATCCAAACCTAAAACGTTCGCTCTGTCAATATCAATAAGTCGTACACTGGCATCTCCCAAAACATTGTCGTCGCCTCCATATCGGGCAGTCCAGTTAAACTGCTGGGCATAAAGCTCAACAATCAAGGGGTCGTCCTCATCGTTGACATCCATAATATTGGTCCACGTGTACAATCCCCATAGGATCAATCCGGCCAAAACGACTACTGGGATAATGGTCCAGATGAACTCCAAACGGTCGTTATCTGCATAGAACAAGGCCTTTTTTCCTTCTTCTCCACGGTATTTGTACCCAAAATAGTGCAACAAAGCCTGTGTAATAAACTGAACAAAGAAAATAATCGCAAAAGATACCCACATCAATTGGTCATATTCACCACCATGAGCGGATGAAGCCTCAGGCAACAGTACCTTTGTATATTTTGCAAAACTGAAAATGGTGATTCCGTAGATGAATATCAGGAATGCAAACAAAAGATACCCGTTGTATTTGTTATCCGTATCGTTTGCTATCTCGGCCTTCTCTGTTTTAAGTTGGGACAATTCGAAAATCTTGGTCATTTGCCATATCGCAATCGCCACCAGTACTAAAACAGTCAATGTTAATAATGCAGTCATTGTATACTTATCTAAGACTTAAATCGTATTAATAATGAAAATGTCTACTTTCCTCAATAAATGGATTGCGCTTTGGTTGCAATGGTGCTTTGGTTAAGGTGTTGAACACCCAGTACACAAATAACCCTCCAAAGAACAATATACCTCCAATTTCTGGCAATCCAATATACCATTGATCCCCTACCGTTGCAGGCATAACCATATTGAAGACATCCAAATAGTGTCCGGCCAATACCACAATACCGGCCATGATCACAAACCAATTGACCCGCTTATAGTCACTGTTCATCAACACCAACAATGGGAACACAAAGTTCATGACTAACATGGCAAAGAACGGCAGTTTAAAATCTTGGAAACGCGCCACGTAGTACGTAACCTCTTCTGGGATGTTGGCATACCAAATCAACATGAACTGGGCAAACCACAAATAGGTCCAGAAAATACTGATACCGAACATGAACTTGGCCAAATCGTGAATGTGGCTATTGTTCACTTGCTCCAAGTATCCTTTGGATTTCAGGTAAATGGTCACCATGGCAATCACAGTAATACCTGATACGAACATACTGGCAAATACATACCATCCGAAAAGGGTACTGAACCAGTGTGGGTCCAAACTCATGATCCAATCCCAGGACATCATGGATTCGGTAACGAGATAGAATACCAAGAATCCGGCAGACCATCTAAAGTTCTTTACAAAGTTGCTGTTATCATCGGACTCATCCTGAGCCAAAGAAAGTTTTCTGGAATATTCACGATAAAAAATCCATCCACCCAAAAATATAGCGGCCCTTACCAAGAAGAAGGTTGGGTTCAAATACCCTGCTTTTCCTTGTAATAGTTTATCGTGTGCCACAACATCGGCATCCATCCACACGAACATATGGTTCATATGCATTACGGACAGTACCAAAATCACAAATACAATGATACCTCCTGGCACCAAATAGGAAGTAATTCCTTCCATGACCCTAAACAACAAGGGAGACCAACCAGCTTGTGCGGCACGTTGTATGGCGTAGAAAGCCAATACTCCCAAAGCGATCATAAAGAAAAAGAAAGCAGCTACATACAGAGCGGCCCACGGCTTGTTCTGTAGTTGGTGCAACAAATGCTCATCATGAGCGGCATCATGTCCTTCATCATGTGAAGCTTCTGCGCTGTGTGCGGCACTTTCCCCATGGCCTTGATCACCTCCATGGCTTACAGCCTCTTGTCCGTGACCACCTCCGTGGCCATCATCATGGGCAGCCACAATGGCCTTTGCCTCTTCCACTGTTGATGGAGCCGATAGAAAACCAATGGCCAAGAAAATAACTCCAAGCCCCATGGCAATGAAAGATCCTATTTTAAGTCTGTTTGAAAAGGTGTACATAGTTTACTCTTATCCAATTATTTTGTTAGGTCCTCCTTTAACTTCATCACGTATTCTGACACCTGCCACATCTCCTCTTCGTTGGCGAACTGAGATGCATAGGAGCCCATGGAATTTAAACCATAGTAAATGGTATGGTACGTAGTACCCACGGTAATGTTTCTTGCCGCATCACTATAGCTGGGAACACCCAATATTTTTTCACGCTTCACCAAATTCCCTTGTCCATCTCCTTTAGGTCCATGGCATACCGCACAATAAATAGCGTACAATTCCGCTCCGGCAGCCAAGTCTTCCTCCAAATTCAAGGAATCCAAGGGACTTGTATTCAACCTTGCCAGTTCTTTTCCTTCAGGAGTATTTTCGAACTCATAGGGCATATACCCTCTGGAGATGGTTCCTTCCACAGGCAACATGGCTTCCGTTCCTTCAGGGAACAATCCATTATCCACTCCTTGATAGGTTTCATATCCTACGCCTTCGTACATATTTGGCATAAATTGGTAGTTTGGTCTGTTTTTGTCAGCGCAAGCAGCAACAAACAACACCACGGCCAATACAACACTTATTTTACCTAGTAGTTTCATAGTATTAAGACTCCTTTTCTGTAACTTTTATTTCCACCGCTCCTGTTTCCCACAACAAATCGGTCAACTCCTTTTCATTATCGTGCACTCCAATTTCCATTAAAAAATGGTCATCCGTAGTACGTTTGTCTGGGTTTTCAGCTTTTTTGAAGGGCCACATTTTACTTCTTAGGTAAAAGGTGATTACCATCAAGTGAGCTGCGAAGAAAACCGTCAACTCGAACATGATCGGAACAAAGGCGGGCATATTTTCCAAATAGCTAAAGCTGGGCTTTCCTCCAATATCTTGGGGCCAATCCTCAATCATGATGTAGTTCATCATCACAATGGCAACGGTCAATCCCAAACAACCATACATGAAGGAAGTGATCGCAATTCGCGTATCTGCCAATCCCATGGCCTTGTCCAAACCGTGAACTGGGAAAGGGGTGTATACTTCCTCTATATGATGGTGCTCTGCCCTCACTTTCTTTACGGCATGCATCAACACATCGTCATCGTGGTAAAGCGCCTGAATAACTTTTGATGCCATAACTATTTCTTATCGTTTAATTTTTTTGCTTGACCTGCCCAATCATCACGCTGCGCCCTTCCCGGGAAGGAACCTGTAATGGAATCCAACAGATCATATTCTTTTTCGGTCATTTTACTTACCTGTGCAAAGGTATGGATGCCTATCTGGTTCAATGCTTCCTCCATTTGTGGACCAATACCTTTGACCTTTTTCAAGTCATCCGCAGTATCCGTTTCAGGGTCGAATGTGCCGATAGCTTCCAACAGGGATGAAACTTGTTTTGGATCGACCTCTTTTGCTTCAGCTTTAGGAGCCTCTACCTTTTTAGAGCCACCTTTAGCCGGCATTTCATACAATGGTTTTCCAGCATCCCTAAGCTTCTTGTATTTTTCACCTGATGCCTTCAAGATAGATTTCACTTCCGCCTGGGCAATTACAGGGAAGGTTCTGGAATACAACAAGAACAACACAAAGAAGAATCCAATGGTTCCGATGAAGATTCCGATATCCACAAAGGTTGGGGAGAACATGGTCCAAGAAGACGGCAGGTAATCCCTGTGCAATGAGGTAACAATGATCACAAAACGCTCGAACCACATCCCTATGTTTACCACGATAGAGATAAAGAAAGAGAACATGATACTGGTACGCAATTTTTTGAACCACATGAACTGCGGCGAGAACACGTTACAGGTCATCATGGACCAGTACGCCCACCAGTAAGGTCCTGTAGCCCTGTTCAAGAAGGCATATTGCTCGTACTCAACCCCTGAGTACCAAGCAATGAACAACTCCGTGATATAGGCACATCCAACGATGGAACCTGTGATCATGATTACGATGTTCATCAACTCAATATGTTGTACAGTGATATACGCTTCAAGGTTACACACTTTACGCATAATGATCAAAAGCGTGTTCACCATGGCAAATCCAGAGAAAATCGCACCAGCAACGAAGTACGGTGGAAAGATGGTGGTGTGCCATCCTGGAATTACCGAAGTAGCAAAGTCAAACGATACAATGGTGTGTACGGAAAGTACCAAAGGTGTTGCCAAACCGGCCAATACCAAGGAAACTTCCTCAAAACGTTGCCAGTCTTTGGCTCTACCTGTCCAACCGAAGCTCAACAGGCTGTATATTTTCTTTTGGAAAGGTTTTACCGCTCTATCGCGGATCATGGCGAAGTCAGGCAGTAGCCCTGTCCACCAGAATACCAATGATACGGAAAGGTAGGTTGAAATCGCGAATACATCCCAAAGCAATGGTGAGTTGAAGTTCACCCAAAGGGAACCGAATTGGTTAGGGATGGGAAGTACCCAATACCCCAACCATGGACGACCCATGTGGATGATCGGGAACAAACCTGCCTGAACTACCGAGAAAATGGTCATCGCCTCCGCGGAACGGTTAATCGCCATTCTCCATTTTTGACGGAACAACAACAGTACCGCCGAAATCAGGGTTCCTGCGTGACCAATACCCACCCACCATACAAAGTTGGTGATGTCCCAGGCCCAGTTCACGGTTCGGTTAAGACCCCAAACCCCAATACCAGTGGAAATGGTGTAAATGATACATCCTAGACCCCAAAGGAATGCCACAAGGGCAATGGTGAAGACAATCCACCATTGTTTATTGGCCTTTCCCTCTACCGGACGGGCAATGTCCACGGTTACATCGTGGTATCCTTTGTCTCCAAGTACTAAGGGCTTTCGAATAGGTGCTTCGTAATGCGACGCCATAATTTATCTTCTAGTTACTTCTTTTTATTGATTACGCCTCGTTGGTGTTTCTTACCTTAACATGATAGAACACATTGGGTTTTGTACCCACATGCTCCAATAAGTGGTACATTCTATCATCTTCCTTCAACTTGGCAACCTTACTTTCATTGTCGTTGATGTCTCCAAATACCATGGCTCCACTGCTACATGCCGCAGAACAGGCTGTCTGGAACTCACCATCCTTGATGACTCGTCCATCTCGCTTGGCATCCAAAATGGTCTTTTGTGTCATTTGGATACACATAGAGCATTTTTCCATTACCCCTCTTGAACGAACGTTCACGTCTGGGTTGATGACCATCTTGCCCAAGTCATTGTTCATATTGAAATCGAACTCGTCATTGTTGTTGTACAAGAACCAGTTGAATCGACGTACTTTATATGGACAGTTGTTGGCACAATATCTAGTACCCACACAACGGTTGTATGCCATGTGGTTCTGACCTTGCCTACTGTGTGAAGTGGCCGCAACAGGACAAACTGTTTCACAAGGTGCGTGGTTACAGTGCTGGCACATTACTGGCTGGAAGGCTACCTGAGGATTGGCAGATGGATCTTCCATCTCCCTGAATCCGCCCAAGGAACCTTTTTCACCCCAAAGACCATCCATTCCATCCTTCTTCTCATTATCTTGTTCAAAGGTCTCCTCCGAAGAGTAATATCTATCGATTCGCAACCAGTGCATGTCGCGTGAACGACGCATCTCCGCTTTACCTACAACCGGAACGTTGTTTTCAGCATGACAAGCTATAACACAAGCCCCACATCCTGTACAAGCATTCAAGTCGATGGACAAGTTAAAGTGGTGCCCAATGGAACGATCGAACTCATCCCAAAGGTCGGCATCTGGAGAAGTCACAGGGATTTCATTGTGGTTCAATGAAACATGTGGCATATGATTCCATTCTGCATGGTCTTTAGTATTGAAGATTTCCAAGGTGGTTTCCTTGATGATATCTCCTCTACCCATCAATGTTTTTTGCGACTGGATACAAGCAAATTCATGCTCTCCACCCACTTTTTCAATGGTTACGGACTGTACATCTGAAAAATTGGAATACAAAGCGTAAGCATTTACCCCCGTGGCCATTTCAGACTGCATTCCGGCTTTTTTACCATATCCAAAAGAAAGTCCCACGGTACCTACTGCCTGACCAGGCTGTACGATTACAGGAACGTTTTCCAATACTTTTCCGTCCACGGTAAGGTTCACGTAACTACCATTCACTCCACCATCGGCAACCATTTTGTTTTCAACCTCCCATTTTTCGGCATCGGCTTTGGAAACGGTCACATAGTTGTCCCAAGAAACCCTGGAAATAGGATCAGGAAACTCTTGCAACCATGGGTTATTGGCTTGACGACCATCACCCATACCTACTTTGGAATATAGCACCAATTCCGTTCCGGTACTGGTAGCATTCACCAAGGAGCGAATTGCGGATGCAATGGGAACCACTGTGGATTCACCTTCTGCTTCTTCCGCCTCAGCTTGCGAAGCTGCAACAGCACCCTCCTCTTGGGCAACAGGAGCAGAAGCCACAAAAACCCCATCCTGAAGCGCCTTGTTCCAAGACCCTCCTTGAAGGATATCTGTGCTCCAAGTTTCCTTAATGTAATCGTAATATGTTTTTTCACTACCCATCCAAGTCAACAAAGCGGTTTGAAACTGTCTAGTATCAAACAACTGTCGGATGGCAGGTTGCATTAAAGTGTATTGTCCTTTTTTGAACTGCGCATCGCCCCAAGACTCCAAGTAATGGGAAGCAGCAGCTACATAACCAGCCGCTTGGGCGGTTTCGTCGTTATTGAACGCAAATGCCACGGAAACATCAACCTTTTCAAGTCCCGATACGAACTCCTCGGCATTGGGCAATGTGTACGCAGGATTCACCCCGTCCATTATCAAAGCGCCAACTCGACCGGCATTCATATCGGCAATCAACTTACCTACTTTGGCCGTATCACCCTGACGAACATATCTTGGGTTCTCTGCATCAAAAGCTTCACTGGCCAATAATTTATTGATGGCCAAGACAACAGTCTGCGCATTTATATCATTAAGTCCTGTAACCACAACAGCTTTGCTTCCCGCTTTTTTCAACTCGGAAGCAACCTTATCCACAGCCTCATCCACATCAGAAGTACCTCCACCCACACTACTGCCGTTCAATTTGCCATACAACTTGGCCAAGGCAATTTTTTGTTGGGTGGGGGTCATGGGATAACGTTTATCCGCATTGGCTCCGGACAAAGACATATTGGACTCCAATTGAATGTGCCTGGACATTTTCCCATGTTTGGGCACACGTCCTTTGGCGTATCCACTATCATAGCCTCCTCCTTGCCAATCTCCCAAGAAATCAGCCCCGAAGGAAACGATCAATTCCGCTTTTTCAAAATCGTAATCCGCCAAGGCACGTTCACCATAGGCTTCATTGAATGCGTTGAGTGCAGCGTCTTCAGAAATGGCATCGTAAACCACGTGGTTCACATTTTCACCATAAGCTTCCTTGAACTCGGCAATCAATTTATCGGTAGATGGGCTTGCATAGGTTTGGGTCAACAAAACAATTTGTCGGTTAGATCCTTTCAAACTACCCAATTTCGCTTTTACCGTAGCATCCAATACCTTCCACTCCACAGGCTCACCATTGACACTTGGCCCTTGAACCCTCTTGCTATCATATAGCGTCAACACAGAGGCCTGAACCCTTGCATTGGCACTTCCATTCACCTTGGCATCGGTGTTATTTTCAATCTTTATAGGTCTTCCTTCCCTTGTTTTCACCAAAACACTGGCAAAATCAAAACCATCCGCAATAGTGGTTGCGTAATAGTTGGCCACACCCGGAACAATATTGTCCGGCTGTACCACGTAGGGTATGGACTTGTGGACCGGTCCCTCACATGCAGCAACCGCTGCCGCAGCTGTACTGAACCCAACATATTTCAGAAAGTCCCTTCTGTTGGTATTTGAAGCGGACAAGTTTTCCTTGTCACCCAAAAACTCATCAACGGGGATCTGTTCTGTAAATTCGTTTTGTCTTAGCGTCTCAACAATGGAATCGTTCGGATTCAACTCCGCTTCACTTTTCCAATATTTTTTGTTTGATGCCATACGATATATCTGAGATTATCTTCCTTTAATTCTTAATAGTGACACTTACCACATTCTATACCACCCATCATGGCCGCAGTCAACTGCTCAACGCCATATTTTTTGGACAACTCCTCATGAATGGCCTCGTAGTATGCATTGCCCTCCATCTTTACATTGGTCTCCCTGTGACAGTTCACACACCAACCCATGGTCAATGGTGCAAATTGCTCCACAACTTCCATTTCCTCGATTGGTCCGTGACAGGTTTGACAGGCTATCCCTGCAACCGACACGTGTTGGGAGTGATTGAAATAGGCAAAATCTGGCAGGTTATGGATTCTCACCCATTGCACTGGCTTTGTTTCACCCGTATATTTTTGATTTTCCTCATCCCATCCAACAGCTTTATACAACTTTTTGATTTCAGCTGTATAGAATTCATTGGTGTGCCCAGCAGCCAAATCCTCAGCTGATGGCCCTTCAGGGTTTCCAGCATATTCATAAATGGATTTGTGACAATTCATACATACGTTCAATGAGGGTATTCCTGAAGTTTTGGACACCCTTGCAGAAGAGTGGCAATACTTACAATCTATCTTATTGTCCCCGGCGTGGATTTTGTGCGAAAAGTGAATGGGCTGTACGGGAGCATATCCTTGATCCACACCAACCTGCATCATCCAACCGTACGCAAAGTAAGCACTTGCCAACAATAGAAAAATAGCACTGACCAATACCAAAAATTGATTTTGGGCAAAAGCTTTCCAAATTGGCAGACGTTTCTCCGCCTTTTCATTTTCCAAGACAACACCATTGGCTTCCGCTATTCTACGTAGCGTCTTATTCACCAAGACCAACATGATCACCAAAAGACCAAACACCAACGCCAAAGCTCCCAAAATCACTTCATTGGATATTCCACCTGACGAAGCGGAACCTCCATCACCTCCACCTGACGCCGCCGGAGCAACTGCAGGTTTGGCAGGCGGTGCGGCCGTGTAGGCCAAAATATCATCGATGTCCTGATTGGACAACGTTGGGAAAGGCGTCATTGCCGCCTGATTATACTCAGCGTAGATTGCGTTTGCATAGGAATCCCCAGAGCTTATCATCCCAGGACTGTTCTTGATCCAAGAATACAACCACTCCTTATCCAATCCTTGATCTTCCGACAAACGCGACTCCACATTGGCCAACGCGGGACCGGTCATTTTGCGATCCAAGGAATGACAAGCGGCACAGTTCTGATTAAAGAGCTGTTTCCCTTTTGCAGGATCCCCACCACCGGCATCGGCGGCAGCTTCTTCCTGCGCATAAAATGAAATGGAAAAAAATAGGAGAGAAAGACCTAAAATTTTAGAAAATAGATGGCGGTACAAAACCTTTTTCATATTAACGAAATTTCTATCGAAATCTTTGGCATGATTGTTTCTATTGATATAGAGAACAATAGCTTTTTATCCTACCAAAATTGATCACAAAAGTACGACATAGCACCATTTTTTGAAATGTTAAGGTATTTATAACATCTAATTTATAAAGATTCTAAATAAAAGACGGTCCACAGGTTTAGACCATAAAAATTTACTTTTGCATAAACACATTAATACAAAATACTTGAATCCTATGAAATCTCTTGTATATGCATTCTTTTTTATTGGGCTTTCCCTACAGTTGTCCGCACAAGAGGGCAGGGTTTCCATACAGCAAGATTCTAGAATAGATGAATTGGTCAAGCTCTATGCCGAGGCAAATTCAAAAGCTGAATTTTATCAGATACAAGTAGGATTTGGTTCCTATCAGAAAGCACAAAATCTAAAGGCTCAAGTAGACATAGATTTTCCAGGGTGGTATTCAAAGATTGAGTTTGAATCTCCCACTTATCGGGTACGCCTTGGAAAGTTCAAAACAAAATTGGAGGCTGAACGAAAATATCTTGAAGTCCGAAAAAAATATCCGGATGCCATGCTGCTTAAACCGGAAAATTCTTCCAAATAAAAAAATCCCGTTTAAAACGGGATTTTTTTTATTTCTATGTTATCTCTTTTTAGAGCTTTTTCTTTACTGCCACTTCTTGGAAAGCTTCTAAAATATCACCCTCCCTGACATCATTGTAGTTTTTCACCTGAAGACCGCAATCATACCCTTTGGAAACTTCCTTCACATCATCCTTAAATCGTTTCAAGGATGCAAGTTCTCCTGTATATATGACCACCCCATCCCGGATAAGCCGTATTTGGGAATTTCTGAAAATCTTTCCACTGGTGACCATACAACCTGCGATGGTTCCGATTTTGGATATTTTGAAAGTTTCCCTGATTTCAGCATTACCAGTGACTTCTTCCTTCATCTCTGGCGAAAGCATACCTTCCATGGCGTCTTTCAAATCATTGATGGCATCATAAATAATGGAATAGGTCCTGATATCAATCTCCTCTTTCTCGGCGACCATGCGGGCATTGCCCATAGGCCTTACATTGAATCCTATAATAATGGCGTCTGAAGCACTTGCCAACAAGACATCCGATTCTGTAATGGCACCAACACCCTTATGGATGATGTTCACCTGAATTTCGTCAGTAGACAATTTTTGGAACGAATCCGTCAAGGCTTCCACCGAACCATCCACATCACCCTTGAGGATAATATTAAGCTCTTTGAAGTCGCCCAATGCAATTCTTCGTCCAATTTCATCAAGTGTAATATGTCTTTGGGTCCTGACCGTTTGTTCCCGTTGCAACTGTGAACGTTTTGCGGCTATTTGTTTGGCCTCGCGTTCATCTTCCAACACATTGAACCTATCCCCTGCTTGTGGGGCACCATCCAATCCCAAAATTGAAATTGGTGTGGCCGGCCCGGCAATTTTCACGTTCTTACCTCGCTCGTCTTGCATGGCTTTTACTTTACCACTGCATGTACCAGCCAAGACATAGTCTCCTATTTTTAAAGTTCCTGTCTGAACCAAAATAGTCGAGACATAACCCCGACCTTTATCCAAAAAGGCTTCAACAACGGTACCTGATGCCAATCGGGCAGGATTAGCCTTCAGCTCCAATAATTCGGCCTCCAACAAGACTTTCTCCAATAATTCCTTGACACCTTGCCCAGTTTTGGCAGAAATATCATGGGACTGGATTTTCCCACCCCAATCTTCCACCAAAAGGTTCATCTGTGCTAGGCCTTCTTTAATTTTATCGGGATTGGCCGTTGGCTTGTCCACCTTATTTATCGCAAACACAATGGGCACACCAGCCGCCTGTGCGTGACTGATGGCCTCTTTGGTCTGAGGCATGATATCATCGTCCGCAGCAATCACAATGATAGCAATATCGGTAACCTGGGCTCCACGGGCACGCATTGCCGTAAAGGCTTCGTGTCCCGGAGTATCCAAGAAGGTTATTCGCTGACCATTATCCAGGGAAACCCCGTAGGCACCAATGTGCTGCGTAATTCCCCCACTTTCTCCGGCAATAACATTTTCTTCCCTGATATAATCCAACAATGAGGTTTTACCGTGGTCTACGTGACCCATAACGGTAACAATCGGCGCTCTTGGTTTTAAATCGTCCGGAGCATCGACTTCTTCCTCAATGGACTCTTCTATTTCAGCGGTAACGAATTCTACCTCATATCCAAACTCATCGGCAACAATGGAAAGTGTCTCAGCATCCAAACGCTGGTTCATGGTCACCATGATACCTAAAGACATACAGGCAGAAATAATCTGGGTCGTGGAGACATCCATCATGGTAGCCACTTCGTTTACCGTAACAAACTCGGTCACCTTAAGGATTTTGCTTTCCAGCTCTTGCTGCTCAAGATCTTTCTCTGTCTGTTGACGGTGTTGATCTCTTTTCTCCCTTCTATATTTGGCTCCTTTGCCCTTTCCAGATTTCCCTTGGAGTTTTTCCAAGGTTTCCCTTACCTGCTTTTGTACTTCTTCTTCTGTAGGCTCCACTTTGGGAACGGAGGTACGTTGGCCACCCCTTCTTCCTTGTCCGTTACCCCCTCTATTATTGGGGCGTCCATTTCCAGGTTGACCATCATTCTTAACAATTCTTTTCCTTCGTTTCCTACGGTCGGAACTACTGTCGGAATCCTTGGAATCAGTTTTCTTCTGATCCTCTTTCTTCTTCTTTGGTTTATTGAATTGTGTAAGGTCTATCTTGGCCCCAGTAATCTTGGGTCCGGAAAGTTTCTTGTATTGGGTTTTGATGGTATCGGACTCTTCTTTGGGAGCTTCTTCTTTGACTTCCTCCTTCTTTGCCTCTACCTTGACTTCTTTGGGAGCCTCCTTTTTTGGAGTCTCTTCTTTTTCAGGGACTTTTTCTTCAACCTTGGGCTCCTCGACTACTTGTTCTTGTTCTTCAACCTTGGGAGCTTCCGACTTTTTGTCCAAATCTATTTTACCAACGGTCTTGGGGCCGGCAAGTTCCGCTTTGGCTTTGATCACCTGCTGTTCTGCCTCTCTTTTTTCCCTAGCCAGTCTGCGCTCTTCCTGCTCCTGCTCCATCTGGATTCGGATAGCCTCTTTCTCTTTGCGCTTTTCCTCGCCAACCTCTTTGGAAGCTACCTTCTTGCTCTTGTCCGTCTGGAATTCATCCAACAGTACTTGATACACTTCGTCCGTGATCTTGGTTGTGGGACGTGCCTCCACGTCATGTCCTTTTGACGAAAGGTAATCCACTGCCCGATCAAGTGAAATGTTCAATTCCCTGAGAACTTTGTTAAGTCGTATTGTTGGGTTTCCTGCCATAAATTGTTTTACTTGCCCTAAAATTCGCTGCTAATATATAGTTTAATCTTCAAACTCTTCCTTGAGGATGCGAACGACTTCCTTAACGGTTTCCTCTTCCAAATCGGTTCGCTTCACCAAATCATTTACATCTTGCTCCAAAACGCTGCGCGCGGTATCCAATCCAATCTTTTTGAATTCATCAATCACCCAGCCTTCTATCTCATCGGAGAATTCTGTCAATTCCACATCTTCCTCCACACCTTCACGGAACACATCAATCTCATAGCCAGTCAATTGACCCGCCAATCGGATATTATGGCCACCTCTTCCAATAGCCTTGGAAACCTCCTCTGGCTTTAGGTAGACCTGAGCCGTTTTTTTCTCATCATTGAGTTTAACGGAAGACACCCTTGCAGGGCTCAATGCTCTTGTCACCATTAATTGCGAATTGTTGGTCCAATTGATGACATCGATATTTTCATTGCCCAATTCACGGACAATACCATGGATTCGAGATCCTTTCATACCCACACAGGCACCAACAGGATCAATTCTATCATCATAGGAATCCACGGCAACTTTTGCTTTTTCACCAGGGATACGAACCGCTTTTTTGATGGTTATCAAACCATCGAACACTTCAGGGATTTCTTGGAAGAACAATTGCTCCAAGAAAATAGGCGAAGTCCTCGACATGATGATGGTGGGTTTATTTCCTTTTAACTCCACACTCTCAATGATTCCCCTAACGTTATCACCTTTGCGGAAAAAGTCAGATGGAATCTGCTTTTCCTTTGGAAGAATGATTTCGTTCCCTTCATCATCCAACAAAATGATGGCCTTGTGACGGATGTGATGTACCTCAGCGGTATAAATCTCACCCTCCAAGTCTTTAAATTGCTTGTAGATGGTAGTATTGTCGTGCTCATGGATCTTGGAAATAAGGTTTTGACGCAACGCCAAAATAGCCCTTCTCCCAAGGTCGATCAATTTCACTTCTTCGGAAACATCTTCCCCAACCTCAAAATCGGGCTCGATTTTTCTAGCTTCCGTAAGGGAGATTTCCTCGTTGGGATCTTCCACTTCACCGTCCTCTACCACAACTCGGTTTCTCCAAATCTCCAAATCCCCTTTATCTGGGTTGATGATGATATCAAAGTTATCATCGGAACCAAATTTCTTCTTGAGTGCATTTCGGAACACATCTTCCAAAATGGCCATAAGGGTCACCCTGTCAATAAACTTATCGTCCTTAAACTCCGAAAAGGATTCGATGAGCGCTAGGTTTTCCATTTTTTAACTACAATTAAAATTTTAAAATAACTTTTGCTTCTTGTATATCAGAAAATGCAATCTCCTGCTTTTTCTGCACAGTAACCTTTCCTTTACCCACTGGCTTGGGCTCGCGGGCCTTCCATTCCAAGGTAATACTATTTTCCGAGGTCTGGATCAAGGTTCCTTCCAATTCTTCGGCCCCAGTCCTGACCTTAATCTTTCTTCCAATATTTTTTTTGTACTGACGCGGCAATCTTAATGGAGAAGTGGCACCTGCCGAGGTAACTTCCAAAGAAAAATCTTCTTCTTCCCGATCCAAATTGTGTTCAATGGCTCGGCTGATGTTCATGCAATCCTGGAGATCCACACCTTGATCACCATCCAAAACCACCCTAATGGTGTTGTCCCCACCAACAGTAAAATCAATCAAAAACAAAGAAGGATACTCTTCCAGAGCTTTATCCAACAACGATTTCACTTTCTCCTTAAACATAAAATCAAGTAATAAAAGAGGGGACCCAAAGTCCCCTCATGAATACTTTTATATCCGTTCAGCGGTGCAAATATACGATAATTTCATCAGTATGTGCAACCTAAGAGCAACAAAACTGTTTTCCTCTTCGATCTTAAACCAAAATACCCCTAAAAGCCTCAATTCAATACTAGACATCCATATTCTTCCATTTCACAACAAATATTTTCATCAGCGTACACTACAGTTAGCTTTGCATTCTTAAAAATAGTGATAATGGGCTCATTTTATGGCGATAAGCCGGTAATGCAAAGAGCATCAATGCTTCGTTGCCTTTTTTTCTTTCTCTTTCTACTGGGAGTCACCCCCATTTTTTCACAAACCACACTTTGGAGCGAGAACTTCAGCTATGGCAATGGCACCGAAAATGGAACGGCATCAGGTCCTTCCGCTTCGGATTGGACCACCAATCGCGGGGGCAGGCTATCCGTCAGAAACAATACCTTAAGAGGTAGAAACCTGGATTCCCAAGGCACTTGGCAAACCGACCCCATTGACATAACCGGATACGATTTTATAAGTTTCAGCATGGATACATGGGTGGACGATGAAGATGAAATGGACAATGGCAATGACTATTTTATTGGAACGTACCGCGTTGATGGAGGCTCGTGGCTGCAGTTTGTAAATGTCTCTGGATCTGATTCTGATCCACTGGACCCTTCATACACCGTAAACCTATCAACAACTGGGAATTCCACACTTGAAATCAGGGTACAAATGCTTAACCATGACAACGATGAACAATATTTCATTGATGATGTGGAGGTTGTAGGATATTCTGGAATATGTAATGGTGAGATTGACTTTGAATTTTATGATAGTGTTCCTTCTGGGTATACCACAGACAACATTCCAACCACAGGGGCCCTAGGCACCGGTGTGTTCTCCAGTTTTGACGTGGATGCCCTCCAAAATCAGGAAGACCCTGGTGATGCTGAAAGTTTCAGTATCAGGTACTCAGGATACATCCAGATCAACACGGCAGGCTCCTACACTTTTTACACCTCATCCGATGATGGATCAAAATTATTTATTGATGGAACCCAAGTTGTTGATAACGATGGTCTACACGGCACACAGGAAAGATCAGGCTCAATATCCCTCACTGCAGGCTTGCACGACATAACCGTCCTATTCTTTGAAAACGGCGGTGGGGAGACCTTGAATGTTCAATACCAAGGACCGTCCATATCCAAGCAGAACGTTCCCTTTTCCATATTGTATTCAAATTGTAGTATTGCCATAGCAGATTTAGATGGCGATGGCATTGAAGACAGTGTTGATCTAGACGATGACAACGACGGGATATTGGATACAGATGAATGTGGCGGATTGAGTGGAAACTATGCCATATCAGCCACCAATATCAGACACTTTAGCAATGACTCCAACGCCCAAGGAAATCCTGGGACATCGTACGCCGCCAACTCTGCCACCACATATCCTGGGGCAAGCTCCATTCTACTTTTTCAATTCCCAAATGCATTGCCCATAGGCACCAGTGTAAGTGTATTTTTAGGGGCAGACCCCGCAGTGACCGATACGGATATGCAATTGCAACGTTCTGATGCCGCAGGAAATAGCAATGGCTGGATTGCCAATGCCGACAATACAGCACCAGGCTCAATACGGAAAGTAACCTTCACCGTAAGTGGAAGCCCCTTAGAGTATCTCCGTATTGAGGCCTACCAAATCGGAGCAAGAATCTACGGTGCCAGTTATGGCGGTTCCGTGGATTGCACCACAATAGACACTGATGGCGATGGCATCCCCAATTACCAAGATCTTGATAGCGACGGTGACGGTATTCCTGATAACGTGGAGGCCCAAACCTCTTTGGGATATACGACCCCCACAGGTAGTGATTCAGATAATGATGGTTTGGACAATGCCTATGAAAGCAGTGGTATTTCGTATATAGATTCCGATGGTGACGGCACCCCAGATTTTTTGGACACGGACAGCGATAATGATGGAACAAACGACACAACTGAAGCCGCTCTCACCTTAGCTGGTACAGATAGCGACAATGATGGCTTGGATGACAACATAGACACCTCAACAGACTATAGTGACCCGGGTGGAACCATTGATAATCCTACCACAACCGGTGGAGGCAGTATTTCCTTACCAGATTCTGATGGGGATGCTGCATCCGGTGGTGATCTGGATTTCAGGGACGATACCAATGATGGCAACCAACCACCATCCATTTCAGCAACTGGAGATCAAATATTCTGTCCCGGAAGCACCATTGCCATTGTTGAGAGTGTTTCCATCTCAGACCCGGATGACACAACCCTGGATGCCGTTTATATCCAAATCACATCGAACTACGACAACACAGGAGACCTATTGACCTTAACGGGAACACACCCCAATATTTCCTCTAGTTGGGACGTTTCTGAAGGAAGATTAACATTGACCGGCCCTACAACCTTGGCAGAATTTGAAGCTGCCATTGGCGCCGTGGTCTTTCAAACAACAGGAACAGTTATGTCTGGCGATACCCGGACGTTCTCCATAGTGCTCAATGAAGCCAATTACCTTGCTTCAACCGGTCACTATTATGAGTATGTGCCCGCATTGGGTATCACATGGACCTCGGCTAGGGATGCCGCTGCCCTACGTACATTTTATGGTCTTCAAGGTTATTTGGCCACCATCTCCATTCAAGATGAGTCTGATCTTTTAGGGTCCCAAGCTCCCGGAGCAGGATGGATCGGGGCCAGTGATGCTGCCTTGGAAGGCGATTGGTACTGGGTGACTGGTCCTGAAGCCGGAACCTTGTTCTGGAGAGGAGGTGCTTCAGGAACTGCCTTTGCCTACGAATTTTGGAACGGCGGGGAACCAAACAATTCAGGCGACGAGGATTATGCGCATATTACCGCTCCAGGGGTCGGTTTGCCGGGATCATGGAACGACCTTTCAAACACGGGTGCTGCCAGTGGGGATTATCAGCCAAAAGGTTATTTGGTGGAATATGGCGGTATGCCTGGAGACCCACCCTATCCTAACCTTGCGGCCACCACAACCATTACGGTTGACAATGTAGCCCCAACCGCCAGTAATCCTGCACCCCTAACGGTATATTGTACAGATGATGTACCCGCACCAGATATTACAGCCGTAAATGATGAAGCTGATAATTGCGACCCAAGTCCTACAGTAACATTCATAAGCGATATAAGTGATGGTGGCACCAACCCTGAAATTATAACACGCACCTACAGAATAACAGATGCATCTGGAAACACCTTGGATGTCCAGCAGACCATCACAGTATCCCCATATGCCATTTCAAGTCAACCCACCGACCAAAATAGCATTGCAGGCAACAATGTCAATTTTTCAGTTACCGCCAGCAATGTGGACACATACCAATGGGAAGTAAGCACCGATGGGGGCAGTAATTTTGTACCCCTAACAGATGGTTCGGAATATACCGGGACCCAAACGGCCAATCTTTCAGTGATTGCAGCCGGCACAGACAAAAATGGCTACATTTTCCGCGTATTGGTTTCCAACTCCTCGGGATCTTGCAGTATCCTGGCTTCGGACGAAGCCACCCTGACCGTAAAAGTAGGGACCGTAATCACCAATAGAAGGGTTACTTACAGGGTAAACAAGAATTGACCTAGTACTTAAGCCACTGCATATTGAACCACGCCCTTGGCCAAAATCCAAGCGCTTTTTTCATACCAAATTCCTGTTACCTTTACAGCATGAGGTTTTTTCAAAATCCGAAGACTGTATACTATATTAAGCGTATTCTTCCTTTTGGAATCATTTGGCTGGTGCTCAGTTGGTTTATTTTGCTTATTGAGTCCATGGCCACCGAATACAAAAACGTACGCCCTGAAACGGACATAACGGTTACGTGGGATGTTTTCCTATTCGCATCCCTTGCAGTCTTTGTAGTAGGTTTGGCCGTAGGGACCTTAGAGGTCTTTTGGTTGGGCAAATTGTTCAAGTCCAAAGGTTTTGGACAAAAAATCCTCTACAAAATGGGATTTTATCTTCTGTTCATGTTGGCCATTAACCTAATTGCCTATCCAATTGCGGCCAGTATAGAGTTAAAAACTTCGCTTTGGGATTCTGAGGTATGGCAAAAGTTTTCAAACTATAGTACCAGCCCTACTTTTTTGAGCACCATGGCATCCTTGGCTTTTAGCATTTTTGTCTCTTTGCTCTATTCTGGCATCAGTGAACATTTGGGACATGATGTCTTGCTCAACTTTTTCTCGGGTAAATATCATCGACCCAAAGAAGAGTCCCGAATTTTTATGTTCTTGGACATGAAATCTTCCACATCATTGGCAGAGCAATTGGGACATAAACAGTACTTCCGTTTCTTAAGGGATTACTACAACCAACTTTCCAACGCAATCATAAAACACAATGGCGAAGTGTACCAATATATAGGGGACGAAATTGTAATCACTTGGAAGCAAGACAAGGGGCTATCTAGGCAAAACTGTGTACGTTGTTTTTATGCCATGAAGGACAATCTTAACAAAAAATCAGCCTTTTTTATAAAAACCTATGGTGTGGTTCCTTCGTTTAGGGCTGGGCTACATGTGGGTAAGGTAACAACAGGGGAAATTGGCGCGCTGAAAAAAGAAATATTTTTTACAGGAGATGTTCTTAATGTTACCGCCAGAATACAAAAGCTGTGCAAGTCCCTTGATCAAGAACTTCTCATTTCCGGAGAATTAAAAAAGTTATTGGAGTCATCAACCCCGTTTGGGTTTGAAAGCTTGGGAACCATGGATTTGGAAGGCAGGAAAGCCCAAGCATCACTTTATGCCGTAAAACATTTCGGTTAGACACTTCAATTGTATTCACATTTCAAAAAACTTGAACCGACTCTAATCCTCTTGTCCTGGAAAACTCACAATGTTCAAAATAAAAAAGCCTCCCAAAGTATTACACTTGGGAGGCTTTCTGTTGGCCTACTAGGACTCGAACCTAGAATGACTGAACCAAAATCAGTAGTGTTGCCAATTACACCATAGGCCAGTACCAAAATTCTGCTGAACTTGATTCAGCTTTTGAGCGTGCAAATTTATAACAAACTTTGGTTTCAACAAATATTTTAGCAAGATTAGCTGCTATTTTTCCGCACTATCCTGTTAAAGCTTTTCCAAAAATGGCCAATCGTCTCTTCTATATTTACTAAATTCGCCACAACTTGGTTAACCACCATCCAATATGTTTGCAAAAGACTTCAAAAAATGGGACACCATCCTTGGATGGACTTCCTTCGCCATAGCCTTTATTGTTTATGCCCTGACCGTTGAACCTACAGGAAGTTTTTGGGACGCAGGGGAATACATTTCCACTTCGGCAAAATTACAGGTGGGCCACCCTCCTGGAGCACCACTTTTACAAATGATAGGTGCTTTTTTTGCCATGTTTGCCTTTGGGGACACTTCAAAGATTGCATTAATGGTCAATGCCGTATCCATAGTTTCCAGTGCTTTTACAGTATTGTTCACGTTTTGGACCATAACCAATTTAGTCAGGAAGCTTATTGTAAAGAACAAATCCATTGGCAATAGTCAGGCCATAGCTGTTTTAGGCAGTGGTCTTGTCGGTGCTTTGGCCTTTACATTTTCAGATAGTTTCTGGTTCAATGCCGTAGAGACCGAAGTTTACGCCATGGCAAGCTTGATCATGGCCTTATTGCTATGGCTGGGATTAAAATGGACCGACAATTTGGATGACCCGAGAGGTCATCGTTGGTTACTACTGATTTGCTTTTTGATCGGACTTACCTTCGGAATCCAGTTTATGGGCTTTTTGGCCATTCCATCCATAGGATTGCTTTATTATTTTAAAAAGTATAAGCAAACCAATGTTAAGAATTTTTTGCTGGCCAATATTGCCGTGGTGACTATTTTGATCTTGGTCTACAAATTCTCCCTTACCTATGTTTTAAAGCTTTTTGGTTGGAGCGAAGTCTTCTTTATCAACGAAGTGGGGCTGCCCTTTAACTCGGGAACAATCATAATGGGATTGATTTTTATCGCTGCTTTCTATTTTGGACTGAGCTATACCCGAAAACACCATTTTTATACAGGCAACATCATTGTATTGTGCCTCATGTTTGTTTTACTTGGATTTTCTTCTTGGTTGATGTTGCCCATTCGAGCCAATGCAAAGACCGTGGTAAATGAGAACAACCCTGCTGATGCCCGGGCACTGTTGGCCTATTATAATCGTGAGCAATATCCCGGTGTGGAAAGTCCATTTTATGGAGCGTATTACTCCGATGCATTTGCCACAGCCGGTGAAGACAAGGACGAAAGCCCCAAGTATGAAAAAGATTTAAAACTGGGCAAGTACGTTATCGTAAACCATTACAAAGGAGCTCTTCAAGGCCCTAATGAAAAACATGTAGGATTCTTGCCCAGAATGTGGAGTGCCCAACACGCAGAGAATTACATGCGCTACTTTGGCGCCCTGGACTTCCGTATCAAGTCCGAATACATTTCCAATAATGATCTTAGGGAAGCCGTAAGCCAATTTAAAACCGCCTATTCGCAAGGGGAGTTGGATACTGAACAATACATTCGGTTTTTACGTGAGTTTAGTGAGTACATTGAAGTAGAGCCACCTACTCTTGGCCAAAACCTACGTTACCTTTTTGAGTTCCAGTTTGGGTATATGTACATGCGCTATTTTATGTGGAACTTTGTGGGCAAACAAAACGATGTCCAAGGCAGATATGATGAAAATGGGCATTGGCTCAGTGGCATTGGTTTTTTGGACAGCATGCAATTGGGAAGCCAAAAAAACCTGCCCACTGAATGGAAAAACAATAAAGGCAGAAACACCTATTTCTTCCTTCCGCTACTTTTGGGAATCATTGGGATTGTTTTCCTTGTTTCTAGAAACCCAAAGTACTTTTGGGTATTGTTTGTCTTCTTCATTTTTACCGGACTGGCCATTCAGTTCTACACCAATCCCTATATTTTTCAGCCTAGGGAAAGGGACTATTCTTTAGTGGGGTCTTTTTACATTTTCTGTATTTGGATAGGAATAGGGGTCTATGGTCTATTTGAGGAATTCAAGAAACTGTTGTCTGCCAAGATAGCCGCTCCGTTGATTACCACACTTTGTATTTTGGCCGTTCCTCTTTTGATGGCATTTGAAAACTGGGACGACCATGACCGTTCTGGACGTTACACGGCACAATCCACTGCAAAAGCGTATTTAGATAGCTGTCAAGAGGATGCTGGGGGTATTTTGTTCACTATTGGCGATAATGATACTTTTCCACTTTGGTACGTACAGGAAATAGAGCAGTACCGTACCGATGTTCGAGTTGTGAACACCAGCCTATTTGCCACCGATTGGTACATAGACCAAATGAAACGAAAAGCCTATGAGAGCGATCCTATTCCTTCTCAACTAACCCATGACAAATACCGTTATGGTACACGGGATGCCATCTACTATCAAAATGTAACGGATAATCGGTGGAGCATCAAGGACTTTATGAATTGGGTGGGCAGCGATAAGCCGCAAACCAAGTACAGGCATATTATGGAAAGTAGGGGTGCGGATATCAGCCAATATCCTGAGAGCACATTGGACATTGTCTATTATCCTACGAACAAAATCCGCATCCCCGTAAATAAAAAGAATGTTTTGGAAAGCGGTCTTGTAAAAGAAAAGGACTCTGCTTTGATATTGGATTACATTGATATAGATCTGCCGCAAAGCGCCCTTCCAAAAAACAGAATCTTAATGCTGGACCTCATTGCGAACAATGACTGGAAACGTCCCATATACTTTTCAGGAGGTAGCTTTGATAGTGCAGAATATATCTGGATGAAAGATTATCTTCAATTGGATGGACTGGTCTATAAATTGGTCCCTATTAAAACCGAGAGCAGAAACTCTTTTGAAATGGGAAGGATAGATAGCGACCTCATGTTTGACATCGTTAAAAAATGGGATTGGGGAAATTCTGGAAGCGACAAGATTTACCATGACCCACAAACCCGTTCCCAAGGCCTATCCTTTAGGGGCAATTTGGCTAGATTGATGGAGACCCTGATTGCTGAAAACAAAATAGACAAGGCTCGTGAAGTAATTGAGCTTACCATGACCAATATGCCTGTAGACAAATACGGTTTCTACGCATTTGTGGAACCTTTTGTGGATGGCTACTACAAAGTGGGCGATACGGAGAAAGCCAGGGCATTATTTGAAAAGTTGAAAAAGATTTATCAAGAACGTCTGGAATACTATGCAGGAGCACCTTTGGATGAGCAGTATGATAGGATTGAAGACATCTTGGCCGACATGCAGGCGTACAGAAGAAACATTGACATTCTTATCGAGAACAAGGATAGGGAATTGGCCGAATCAGAAACCTTGATTTTCAATGATTATATTGACAAATTCTCACAGTTTATGGGTGATGAAGAAGATGCTTTTGAGGAACCTGCCATGGAAACCAACCCCGACTTGGAAGACTCTATTTCCCTAGACACCATAGAAGCTATTGAAGATACCGCAGCAGTGGAACAACCATAAAAAAAAGCGAGGTAAAAACCTCGCTTAAATATATTCGTTCAGTATGCCGATGAGCGTATTGGCGTCTTGTTCGCCGCTCTGTCGCCAGACCATTTCTCCTTTTTTGTAAATCATCAACGTGGGCAATCCCTTTATTCGTAAGGCTTGCGACAATTCCTTGTTTTTGTCCACATCAATTTTTATTACCTTTCCCTTGTCGCCGAGGGCTGCAGCCACATCGCGTAGAACTGGGTGCATGGAAGTGGATTGTTCGTTCCACTCTGCATAAAAGTCCAACAACACTGGGACCTTTAAATCTATGAGTTCACCAAATTTAGACATATGTATTCTCTGGTTTACTAGCCAAAAGTAAGAAAAATTGTTAAAGTTTTACATCAAGTCAACGCTTTAGGACATTGACGCTCGTTAAATTCACGTTAAACATTTCTCTTGAACATGATTGGTTTGGGCAATCCGCTATTCAAAAGCGTAAAATCGCACCCAATCGATTTCCATCTCAACAGGCAATTCCGATGCATCTACCTTCCCCACCCAACTACCGCCTAACTGCATATCCAATAAAAGATAATGGTCACCATCCGCATACGGAAACTGTTCCGACTTGTCCGTTTCAATCCTTGGATAAGCAAATGTTCTTTTATGGTTGACATAGAACACTACACTATCCTGATATTTTTCAACAGCGTATATATTAAATCCATCTTTGTTGATGGGAGCTGTTCCATAGTGCTTGGGATTATCCTTGATTTTTAAATCAATGGTATAGGTGGAATGAACGGTCTGGTAGACCATATCATCATGGTTTAGGTGTTCCATAATGTCAATTTCCCCTCCCCCGGGGTATTTCTTTCCTTGCCCAAGCATCCAAAATGCAGGCCATGCACCAGTGGCGCTATTTAGCTTTGCCCTTATTTCCAAACGACCCAAACCAAATCCTACTTTATCCTTGGTATACACTCCGCCAGTAAGATACTTGGCGGTATCACTAGGCACCGATGTATTGTTGATTCCTCTGAGGACCAATTTACCATCCCGCAGGGCATAGCAACTATCATAATCGCTCATACGACGATTCCAGTCTGCTCCTCCTCTGGGAATTTTAGACCATCTTGTGGTGTCCAATCCATTTGAACCATCAAAATTTTCGACCCAATCGGGTGCATTTTCTTGGGGAGTCCATTCGCTCCAAGACAAGGCACACAAGCCATCAACAATACAATGGATATCATTTTTGTCATTCGCACTACTGAAATTTATTGGCATTATTTCACCTCGATATATGTTCGTGCCAAAAGTGGTTCGCCACTTGGAGTGACACCATCCAACACAATTTGATAGGTACCCGCGGCATCAGCTGTGTTAAAGGAAATCGTCGTTTCAGGTTTGTCCAAAACTACGTCTGGATTCCAAAACAGTACATCTGCCTTCTTGGTTTTATTTTTCTCGGAAGTATTTTGGCCCGCTTGCACCAATCCTGGATGCTTAAAGCTAAGAATGGCGATTTTGGTTTTCTTTTCGGTTTGCTTTTGAACACCGGTTTTGGTGTAGATGGCCACTATGCCATTACCTGCCCGCGCTCCATAAATGGCCGTTCTGGGCCCTTTAACAATGTCTATAAAATCGATTTCATGGAGACTCAGTCCCAAGACCGCCGAGCTATCCGTAGGCATGTTGTCAATCAAAATCAACGCTTGATTGTTCCCTTTTAAAGAACTATTTCCCCGCAGATATATTGCATTACCACGAATTGAAACCCCAGGCAACCTCCCTTGCAAGACATTGAGCAAACTCCCACTTCCAATAAGGGTTTTAGGAACCTCATCAAAGTCTACCGTATGCGAAGGATCCTTTATCAATAATCGACGCTTCGCATAATATTCTTTTTTCTTGGACTCATCTGATTCCACCTTTACTTCCTCAAGGATTATGGTATGGTCATCGGCATCCAAGGTGTAAACTTCCTTGCTATCGCCTTGGATGTTCCGCTTACCCTCGTTAAGGTTTAAGTTTGGGAACAATTCGTTCATTGCCTCGCCCACAGCCACCTGCTGATGCCCCACATTGTCCAATGAAATGAAAACATCTGAAGTTTGCTGTTCTTTACTTACTTTTTTATGAGGACCCATGTTCAATTTTTTGGCTTGCAGGATAACCATGGTGGTATCAGGAAAATCCAGATTTCGGAACTCAAATCTTCCATTTTCATCGGTTTGAACCTGATCATAACCAATGGCATCGTCATTTTTATAGGAGAGGGACACCAAAGCCGGAACAGATTGGTGATCTACCGATTTTTTGATGGTTCCACTAAGGGTTACTCCTTTTTCCAAAACGGTTCTCTTTCCAGAAAAATGGGAAGATGTCCCCAATGAAGAACCATAGGTTCGAACATCTTTGGTCATCAGTAGTATATCCAAAAGCTGCTTGGCCTCGTCATCTTGAAAATCCAAATTTTGTGAGGCTGGGGCACTTGGTTCATCCACCTTAATGACCGAAAGAGAAGCCCTTCCCCTACCTTCATCAATAGAAGGGGCTAGATGGATGCGCAGACTCACCTTCTCTTGCTGCCCGAATTCCGATTTGGAGGGTAGCAACTGCACTTTGGAAACAGTTTCTTCCTGTTTATGAAACACCAAACGCTGACTGATCATTTCGCCCAAATTGTTGAAAAGGGCAAGCTGCACAACCCCATGTTGCAAATCTTCTTTGGGCAGTGTAACAATGGCCCCTGACTCCTGACCTTTAAATCGGAATGTAGGATTGTCCCTTGTCGCTGCTCCGCAACAAATAAAAAACCATCGATACCCCGGCGAAAGGTAGAACTTATATTAATTTGAAAACGGTTTGGATGCTCTATTACTTGCATTACCACTCCCTCGGCATTGCTTCTGGGCAACTCAAACTCATGGAATCTTCCTTTGTGATGGATGAATGCTTTATAGGCGATACCATTTCGGGGCAACAATTGAAACTTGCCTACCCCCAGTTTGGTGGTGGCGATATCGCGCACTTTAATGTTATTGTCCTCTCTAATTTCTCCGGACACTTCCAATCCAACACCATTGGCGTCCATAACCTTAAAAGCAACCTGGTTGAGGTGTCCGTTAACAAGTTGCCCGCCCTCTGGAAAAAACGCTACATAAAATGGGCTTTCCAAAACTGGTGTAGATGCAGCCCTCACAACCCTGGTGCTATCTGAGAGGGAACCGTCCAAGGTAAGGCATCCAAATTCAAAAAAAGATGGGTTTGCTGAATTCCCATATCCATAGAAAAAAGGGCTGCCCAGCAACAGTAACATTACGAAAAGTGTTCTGAGTATCATAGCGAGATTTTTTTTAATGCCCTGAAACAATGGCCATTATCCCAAATATACAAATTGATTCGCTAGTATAAAAGTCTACAAGCCTAGCGATACTGAAGAATCACCTTTCTGACATGGACTCGTTTTAGGCCATACCCCTTTTCTTCAAGGTAATCACGGTAATTTCTGGCCAGATACCAAACCTACCGGGGTAGCCAATAAACCCAAAACCACGGTTAACATTGATGAACTGCCCCATTTCTTTGTACAGTCCCGCCCAATACTTATACCTCCATTTAACAGGGCTCCACTTTACCCAACCGGGAATTTCAACCCCAAACTGCATCCCATGGGTGTGCCCACTTAGCGTTAAATGATAATGGTAATCATCCTGCAGAGCCACATCTTCCCAATGCGATGGATCATGGCTCAACAATATCTTAAAGTCATCACTAGCAATACCTTCTTTGGCTTTTTGAAGATCACCGGCCTTCTTAAATCCACCACGGCCCCAGTTCTCAACACCCAATAAGGCAATCTTCTGCCCATTTTTTTCCAAAAATCGATTTGAGTTTAAGATAAGGTCAAATCCCATTTCCTTTTGGAAAGTCTTAAGATCTTCCAAGTTTTGGGCTTTCGCTGCTTCTGAATCCCAAGAAGTATAATCGCCATAATCATGGTTGCCCAAGACTGAAAACTTACCATCCTTCGCTTCCAACCGGGAGAATACATCTTTCCAAGGAATCATTTCTGACGCCTTATCGTTCACCAAATCCCCTGTAAAGAAAATAACATCACTTTTCTGCTCATTGATCAGGTCAATCCCATAGGCCACTTTTTTGGCATCATCAAAACTACCGCTGTGCACATCGGATATTTGTGTGATTTGATACCCATCAAAGGATTCAGGCAAATCATCAAATTCCATTTCATATTTCAGGACCTGATAGTTGTACTTTCCCCTATACATTCCATACAGCATGGCACCAAAAGGTATAGCGGCCAAGCCTAGGGCCAAACCACTCAGAAACTTTCGTCTGGATGGAAAATAACCGGTTTCAGTCGGAGTACCACCCACAATTTTGTTATAACCGAATGCTACAAGGCGAACTACATCCTCAAGCAACAGAAAAAAACCAAGTACCAATCCCAAAAGAAAAAACGCCATAAAAATACCAGCAGCTACAGCTATGGTCCCCCTAAATCCTTCACCCGGCACATAGGCAATCACCTTAATGGCCAAGAACAACAAAGCTCCAAGAAATAGGATTCCGTAGGCCCAATGCATCCAAGGACTTTTAAATAAGGTCCTAAAGGCCTGAAAGCCATAGATGGCCAAAACAACGTATAGAATTCCTATGATGATAAGACGAGACATGCGATTTCTTTTTGCAAAACTATTGCTAAACTTCTAAAAAATAGGGTTTTTGGATTTATTTAACGGCTTGAACAATACGACGAACAACTACCTCATTTGTTACCGCCACCTCATCCTCTGCTAAATGTTTAGAAGAATTCATACTGATTTTCCCAGCAACATCTGCTGAATTTCCAAAAGAAGTTCCCGAACAATGTATCGCGCTCAGACCTATTGATTTAAACATTGGGGCATTCTGTGGTGCCACACCACCCCCGGCCATGATGGTCATCGAAGTTTGTTGCTGCCATGCTTCAAGATGGTTGATACCTTTTTCGGCCGATGTTTCTCCTCCCGAGGTCAAAACGGTATCCACGCCCATGGCTTCCAATTCAGTCAAAGCCACAAGCGGATTGGGTATCCATTCAAAGGCACGGTGAAACGTAAAATGTAGCGGTTTAGCCAAGGTGACCAGTTCCCGGGTCCGTTCCACATCCAAAGTACCATCTTTCAAAAGCACCCCGGATACAATACCCTGAACTCCAATTTTTTTGCATTGTACAATATCCGCTTTCATCACCTCAAACTCAGCATCGGAATAGGTAAAATGGGCACTACGGGGACGGATGAGCACATGGATGGGTATCTGTAGATTTTGTTTGACCAGCTCAAGTAAACCATGGGATGGGGTCACCCCACCAACCCCCAGTTCCGAACATAATTCAATACGGTCCGCCCCCGCTTTTTGGGCATTCAATGCCGATTCCAACGAATTGGCACAAACTTCTACAAGCATATTCCTATCTTTAAAACCTAAAAATAAACAACCCTTCAATGCAAAGACGAAAATTCCTTAAAAATTCAAGCCTTACCACTGCAGGATTGCTGTCAGTTCCCGTATTGGCCTCATGCAAAGATGAAAATAAGGCCCCCGAAACCGTTCCTCCCATCCAAGCCGTAAAACCCATTGCGGTATGCACCTGGAACTTTGGCAATGCCACCGCCAAAGCCTGGGAAGTATTGAACAGCGGAGGCTCCGCTTTGGATGCTGTGGAACAGGGTGTCATGATAGAAGAAGCCGATGTGACTAACGAAACGGTTGGAAAAGGGGGGCGCCCTGATCGTGACGGCAACGTAACCTTGGATGCCTGTATCATGGACAAGGACGGCAATTGCGGTTCCGTGGTCTACCTTCAGAACATCGCACATCCCATTTCCGTGGCCCGAAAAGTGATGGAAGAAACCCCCCATATTATTTTAGCGGGTAAGGGTGCCGAAAAGTTTGCCTACGAGCAGGGCTTTCAAAAAGAGGACCTGCTCACCGAAAGTACCCGAAAACAATATCAGGAATGGCTCAAGACTTCAAAGTACGAGACTACCATCAACATAGAGAACCACGATACTATTGGCATGTTGGCCATTGATGCCAACGGGGACATTGCCGGGGCCTGTACCACCAGTGGAATGGCCTATAAGGTCGCTGGTCGTGTGGGCGACTCCCCCATTATCGGAGCTGGATTGTACGTGGACAATGAAGTGGGCGGTGCCACCGCCACCGGAGTTGGCGAAGAGGTGATCCGTACCGTGGGCAGTTTTTTGATCGTGGAATTGATGCGACAAGGCATGAGCCCCCAAGAAGCTTGCGAGGTGGGTGTAAAACGCATCATGAAAAAAAATGAGGGCCGCAAGGATTTCCAAATTGGGTTCCTGGCCATCAACAAGAATGGGGAAACAGGAGGCTATTGCGTACATCCTGGGTTCACCTATCGCGAGTATAGCGAAAACGGCCACGAGAACAGGCAGGTGAGCAGTTTTTATCAAAAGTCGTAGGAGATACAAGACCGCTGTGCTTTAGAAACAAGACCGCTGCGCTTTTAGATTCAAGATGTCTTGACTCTTGGTTCCAGTTTCTTGCTTCTATTAAACCGCAATTCGTACTTTTAAAAACTGCTTATTGCTAATTGATCACTGCATTATTGCTTATTGATAATTGCTTACTGAACATTGTTAATTGACCATTGAAAATAATATGTCCGAACAAAAACGACTTTTTCTACTTGACGCCTACGCCTTAATTTTTAGGGGATATTATGCTCTCATCAAAAACCCACGGATCAATTCCAAAGGGATGGACACCTCCGCCATCATGGGGTTTGTGAACTCCCTTTTTGATGTGATCAAACGCGAACAGCCCGATCATCTGGCCGTAGCTTTTGACAAGGGTGGCAGTGTGGAGCGCACCGAACTCTTTGAGGATTACAAGGCCAACCGGGACGAGACCCCGGACGCCATCCGCATTGCGGTGCCCTACATCCAGGATATTCTTAAAGCCATGAAGATTCCGATTGTGGAGTTGGAAGGATATGAGGCCGATGACCTTATCGGGACGATAGCCAAACAGGCCGAAAAAGAAAATTACAAGGTCTTTATGGTAACCCCGGACAAGGATTTTGGGCAATTGGTGAGCGAGAACATTTTTATGTACCGCCCGGCACGAATGGGTAACGGCATAGAAATCTGGGGCATTCCCGAAGTACAGAAACGCTTCGGCGTGAAACGTCCGGAACAGGTGATCGATTATCTGGGAATGATGGGCGATGCCAGTGACAATATTCCCGGACTGCCCGGTGTAGGCGACAAGACCGCCAAGAAGTTTTTGGAAGACTTTGATTCCTTGGAAGGATTGTTGGCCAACACGGACAAGCTCAAGGGCAAAATGAAAGAAAAAGTGGAGGAAAACGCCGAACTCGGCCGTTTGTCACGCCAATTGGCCGAAATCAAAATTGATTGTGATGTGCAGTTCCACGCCGAGGATTACGAGATGTGCCCTCCCGATTCCGAAAAAGTACAGGAAATCTTTGAGGAACTCGAGTTCCGTAGGTTGAAGGAACAGTTTATTAAAATATTCTCCGGGGAAGCTGAGCCCAGCGCTCCCGTGACCAGCACCGAAACCGCCAAACAGGAGGCCAAAGTGGCCGGAAGCGGTCAATTCACCCTTTTTGGGGGCGACCCCGCCGAGGCTGCGGCCACCATCAAGGACCATAGCGGCCGAAAGACCGTTGCCGATGTGCCCCATTTTTATCAGACCGTGCAACATGGTTTGGGCATGGAACTGTTCTTGGAAATGCTCCTGAAACAGCCCACCGTCTGTTTTGATACGGAGACCACCTCCATCAACCCCTTGGAGGCCGAACTGGTGGGGATTGCCTTTAGCTGGTCGCCCGGCAAGGGATTTTACGTCCCCTTTCCCGAAGGGAAAAACGATGCCATGCCCCTCATTGAAAAATTGCGCCCCTTCTTTGAATCGGAAAAGATTGAAAAGGTGGGCCAAAACCTCAAGTACGACATCAAGGTGATGCAGAATTATGGCGTGGAGGTCAAGGGCAAGCTGTTCGATACCATGTTGGCCCACTACCTCATCAACCCTGATATGCGCCACAACATGGACGTACTGGCAGAGACCTACCTCAACTACACCCCGGTCTCCATTACCGAGCTCATCGGCAAAAAGGGCAAGAACCAGCTCAGCATGCGGCAGGTGCCTTTGGAAAAACAAACGGAATATGCCGTGGAGGATGCCGACATCACCTTTCAATTGGGGCTGCACTTTGCCCCGGAACTGAAAGAAGCCCATACGGACAAACTGTTCGAAGACATTGAAGTGCCCCTGCTCCGCGTCTTGGCCGATATGGAACGGGAAGGCATCAATCTGGATGAGGACTACCTAAAAGACCTCTCCACTGCCCTCGAGACGGACATTGCAGAACTGGAAAAGAACATCTACGAGCAGGCCGGGGAGCAGTTCAACATTGCCTCTCCCAAACAGTTGGGCGACATCCTTTTTGACAAGCTGAAACTGGTGGACAAACCCAAAAAGACCAAAACGGGACAGTACTCCACCGCGGAGGACGTGCTCTCCTATCTGGCCAAGGACCATGAGATCATCCAAAATGTGTTGGACTACCGCGGACTGGCCAAACTCAAGAGCACCTATGTGGACGCCCTGCCCAACGAGGTACAGAAAGAAACGGGCCGGGTACACACGGACTACATGCAGACCGTGGCCGCCACAGGCCGTTTGAGCAGCAATAACCCCAACCTGCAGAACATTCCCATCCGTACGGAACGGGGGAGACAGGTGCGCAAGGCCTTTATCCCACGGGATGAAAACTATGTGCTGCTCGCCGCGGATTACTCGCAGATAGAGTTGCGCATCATTGCGGCCCTGAGCGAGGAGGACACCATGATCTCCGCTTTTAAACACGGAGAGGACATCCACGCTTCCACGGCCTCCAAGGTATTCAATGTGCCGATTGGGGAAGTGACCCGCGAACAGCGTAGCAACGCCAAAACGGTGAACTTTGGAATCATTTATGGGGTATCGGCCTTTGGGTTGAGCAACCAAACGGACCTGAGCCGTACCGAGGCCAAGGACCTCATAGACACCTATTACAAGACCTATCCCAAACTGCGCAACTACATCAGTGAGCAGATAGATTTTGCCCGTGACCACGGCTATGTGCAGACCATTTTGGGCCGAAGGCGCTATTTAAAGGACATCAACGCGGGGAACCAGGTGGTGCGTGGCGCTGCGGAGCGAAACGCCGTGAACGCGCCCATTCAGGGGAGTGCGGCGGACATCATCAAGATTGCCATGATCAACATCCACAAAAAGCTTTCCGAAGGAAAGTACAAGACCAAGATGTTGTTGCAGGTGCACGATGAATTGGTCTTCGATTGCTACAAACCTGAGCTGGAGGACATGAAAAAACTCATTAAGGCCGAAATGGAAAACGCCTATAAACTCTCCGTGCCCTTGGATGTGGAAGTGGGTGTGGGCAAGAACTGGTTGGAGGCGCATTGATTTATAATAATTTGTATATTGGGTCTTAGTTGTCATTTATAACCTCATGGCAATCAGCTCCAAAAATTATTATTTTGCAATTATAAGCAATGGTAGAAAAAGCATTTATAACGGCTGATGTTTTAGTATGGGCTAGAGAGTCTGCAAAAATCTCTGTGGAAAATGCTGCCAAAAAATCTTCCGTATCGCCTGAAAGATACTTGACATGGGAAAAAGGAAATGATTTCCCTACCATAAGACAAGCAAAAATCTTAGCAAAGTATTTTAGAAGGCCATTTTCTCTTTTATTCCTACCAGAAGTTCCTAAAGATTTCCATCCTTTGGAAGATTATCGCAGAAATGATTCCCTAGAACTGGATACGGCATCCTTGTTCATTATTCGAGATATCCAAGAAAAACAGAGTTGGATTAGTGAGCTCTATGAGGAAATTGGAGAAGAAGTTCTGCCCTTTGTGGGCAAATACACAATGAAAGATAACCCTGAAGTTATTGCGCAAAACATCTTGAACACTCTCAAAATCAATCCTGCCAACTATCAAAAAACACCTATAAATGAATGGATTGAGAAAGCAGAAATGGCAGGAATATTTGTTTCCCGTGCAGGTTACCTTCATTCAAAATTAACACTGAACAATGACTTAATACAAGGATTTGCAATTGCAGACAAGTTTGCTCCTTTTGTTTTTGTCAACTCAAAAAATAATTGGAAGGCTCCTCAGCTTTTTACCTTAGTCCATGAATTAGCACATATATGGATAGCGAAATCAGGAATATCCAATGAGACTGATATGGATTTAACGGACAAACCAAAATCAAAATTCCATCCTGTGGAATTATTCTGCAACCAAGTTGCAGCCAGTGCTTTAATGCCTAGAGAAATTATCATGCATTTAGGCAAAGATACTTTCGAGTCTCAAAATAAAGTCTTCAAACAGGCAAAAGAACTTGGTATCAGCTCTTTTGCTCTTTTGGTCAGAGCCTTGAACTTAAATTTAATCTCCAATACAGAATATCAAGAGTTAAAATTGGATGTCCAAAAGGAATTTGAAAAATTTTTAGAGAAGGAGAGGATCAAAAAAGAAAAACAAAAAGAAAGAAAAGGTGGGCCAGACACTTATTTACTTCGCTTAGCCAAGAACAGTAAATTATTCACTAGAATCGTTATGGACACTTTCAACAATGGCTCTTTGCAGCCTTCAATTGCCAGCAACCTTCTGAACACACAAACAAACAAATTCTCAAAATTTGAAAAACTGCTTACGTGATGTTCGAAAACGAGAAAGCAGTATATTGTATAGATGCCAACATTCTTATTCAGGCATGGCAGAAATATTACTCTCCAGAAATTTGTCCATCCTATTGGGATGTACTTAACGAACTAGGACGAAGAGGTATAATTTTCATCCCCGAACTAGTTTATGAAGAAATCAAAAAAGGAGAAGACGATCTCTTTGAATGGCTCAAAAAGAGTGACATTCCTATCAAAAAAATTGATGGCCAGGTCACCCATTGCCTTAAACAAATTTATGAGTCGAACCCGAAACATAAATTCTTGGTATCCAGCAATGGAATTCACTCTTTAGCCGACCCTTGGGTAATTGCACACGCAATCAAAGAAAAAGCCATTGTGGTCACTAAGGAGACAAAGGACTTCTTTAAAAAGCAAACGAAGATCAAAATCCCTCACGTTTGCGAAAACATGAAGGTTGATTGGATTGACGATTTCGAGTTCATAAAGAAAATGAACATAAAGTTTATTTGTCAATCTGGATAAAACACAAATCTTCCCCCAAACCCAAATCCTACAAAATGCTATCTTTAGAACATGGACATTAAACTCACCAAAGCCGAAAAGATCAAAATCCTCAACGCTTTCGATATTTATGGCATCATGCAGCGCATTCTGTTGCGTGAGGACAAGATAGACCAGGACCGCGAGCACTTTTGGGTCATCGGGCTGGCCAACAACAACCGCATCCTCTTTATAGAACTGATCAGTCTGGGCACGGTGAACCGCGCCCTGGCCGAACCCATGGAGGTCTTTAGCCTGGCGCTCCAGAAAAGGGCCGTAAAGATCATTCTGTGCCACAACCACCCATCTGGCGAGCTGGTGCCCACCGAGGTGGACAAGGACATCACCGACCGCCTTATACAAGTGGGCATTATTGTGAACACCGAGGTGCTGGACCACTTGATCATTACCACCGAGAGCTACGTGAGCTTTAAGAACATGGGGCTTATGGAAGAACTGGCCGAAAGCACCCAGTACGTGCCCAACTACGTGCTCAAGGAACGCTACAAAAAAGAGGCCGCCGCCATGGCGCAACGAAAGGAAAAGTTGGAAATCGCCCGGCAGATGAAGGCAAAGGGTATGGACGTGGAGACCATTTCCGAAATCACAGGCCTTACCGTGGACGAGGTGAAAAAGTTAAGGGGGAAGCGGAGGAAATAACTAAAACTATCAATTTGAAAATAAGGCGCTTCATACTGGCGATTGTGGCCTTGGGAATTTGGAATTATTCATTTTCCCAAAAAACCGAAGTGCAAAAATATTATATACGGAAAGACACTCTTTTTATATCCAAACTAACAGAAGCGTACAATACCTCAACAGAGAAATTATTCAAGGTTCTCAAGGTCAACGACGAAGACAGGGAAAATTTGGGTTTCGGCTATCAATTGAAACAAAGTGGCATTGGAAAAGGCAGCTTATCTGTTTATTACAGCATTCTTTATTTAAACAATGAAATGATAGCCTATAGAATGGGCACTTACATTCCGAACAAATCAAATCGGATAAAAAAACTCTACAGGACAAAACTCTCGGAGCTTTTTGAAATTGACGAGGACGACAAGGTAAAACCTTTGGTTCATGGCATTGATCATGCCACCAATCCCATAGAGAATATTGAAAAGCCAAATGGCAGCGAGCTAGATGAAGTTATGAGTCCATTCTCAGGAATCTTATATGGCAACCGCTGTGGCCATGGGATGGAAGTTCTGAACATCAGAAAAATGTTCGATGCAATTATCTCAAATGAAAATTGCGAGTATTTAATGTACAGCAAAAATCCTGCTACACGATTAATGGCCATTGAATATTATTATGATCATCCGAATGAGTTTGACCCATCTCAACAAGCGGCCATTGATTTGAGAATTGAGAAGTTGAAACGAAATCCAATGCTGACCAAAGTTTGTTCTGGCTGTATGGCGGGAGGGCAACTGACCCAACAACTGATAACGGACCTGAAAAAAGAAAAGCAACAATAAAACCTCAAATTTTTAAATGACCCGGACACACGAACAATTGGAAAATGACCTGAAAGCCATTATCCAGTCAGGCCCCATGATTGAATTTACATTTTACCAAGTAAACCCCAACTTTTTTGAATTTGCAGACGAAGGTTATTGGATCATAGACGCGGGTGTGGAAATCAAATTCCCAGGGGGTGTGGTTTCAGCCGCGTTCAGTCCCGATTTGGAATCCTATGTGATTGAGAACAGACCCTTTTCCGAAATTTATACGCAGGGCAACCATGTTGTCTTACATAACGAGAACATTGAAGAAGTCCAAAAATATTATGGCCTAAACGTAACCAACGTGGAGTTTAAAAGTTTGGAATTTGAGTACATTGTGGATTATACCATGAGAACCGAAAAAGAGGAGCGGTTCGTTCAGCTCATCCTAGAGTTTCAGAACAGATCAAAAATTCAAATAGCTTTTATCGATTACGAATTGAAGGAAAATCAAGGTCCGGAAAAATTTACGTTCAGTTTAATGACCGAGGTTTTGGTCTCGACCAAAAACGTAATGGAAATAGATAGCTTATAGTGCCATACTAAACCACAAGATCACCTTCCCACCATGGAAACACCAAACATTGAACTCCTCTATTTTACCGGCAAAACCTGTGGGGTCTGCAAAGTGCTAAAACCAAAGTTGTTGGAGGCCGTTCAGGAAAATTTTCCCAAGGTGGCCATTCGTGTGGTGGATGTGGAGGAGGAAGTGGAGTTTACCGGGCAGTCCATGGTCTTCACCCTTCCGGTCGTAATCCTCAAGGCAGACCACAAAGAAATGTACCGCTTTGCCCGCAGCTTTTCGGTGTATGAAGTCTTGCAAAAACTCAAGCGATTGAGTGGGGAATAGGATTTTTTACCCTGAAAAAAACTACGCTGCCATACCCCTAAAATTTCCATCAACGGATTGAACAATTTTATACCTTCAACTAAAAATTCAAGAGTATAAAATGATCCATCCAGATACAGAATTAAAGTTTATCAGCAATGAGATTGGCTATGGCGTAGTGGCCACCAAGTTCATCCCTGCGGGCACCATCACATGGGTCTTGGACCGCTTGGACCGCGAGTTCACCCCTTTGGAGCTCCAACAAATGGACCCCATTTACCAAAACATTTTGGACACCTACACCTTTCGCAACAACAAGGGCAATTACATCCTCTGTTGGGACAACGGGCGGTACGTGAACCACAGTTTCAACTCCAATTGCCTTACCACGGCCTACGATTTTGAAATCGCTATCCGCGACATACAGCCCGGGGAACAACTGACGGACGATTATGGCTACCTCAACATTCCCCTACCGTTTCGAGCAGCCGATGAGGGCACCCGCCGCAAGATCGTGTACCCGGACGACCTTCGGAAATACTACAAGGTGTGGGACAAAAAAATTGAAAAGGTGTTCGGACACATCACCAAACGGCAACAACCCCTTCGCCCCTTGCTCCCCGAAGCACTGTGGGAAAGAATTGAGGGCATTGTGGCCGGCAAGGAGGAACTGGAGTCCATACTTTCCAATTTTTACAACGGGGAAAGCCTATAAAATGCTTGTTTTGGCCATCCAATAGGTTTTTACAGTCCCGATCATTAGTATCTTTAGGGCAGTTCATGAAAGAAGTGCTGCAACATATATTGCCCAAGGACAAAGTGGAACAACTGCTCGCCATAGGTCAGGTGAAAACCCTACAAAAAGGCGATTACTTTGTCCGGGCGGGGGAAATCCCCAAAGGCTTTGGCTTTGTAAAATCGGGACTGTTCAGATATGTGTACATCACTCCCAAGGGGAACGAGTTCACAAAAGGAATCATCATGGAGCATGATTTTATCAGCTCCTACTCGGCCATGACCTCCAATGCCCCTTCCCATTTTTTTATCGAGGCGATGGAAGATGCCGAGATATTGGTCATTCCCTACCCAAAATGGCTCTTACTTTTTGAAACGGATGTGTTTTGGGTGAAATTCTTGTTGAAATCCATTGAAAAGGGATTTTCCAAAAAGGAAAAAAGGGAGCGGGACCTCTTGCTCTTGAATGCCGAAACCCGATATCTGGATTTTTTAGAGGAATATCCCAATATCGACAAAAGGATCAACCAGACCATTATTGCCTCCTATCTGGGCATACAGCCGGAAAGCCTCAGTCGCATCCGGAAAAATATGCACACTTAACATACATCAATGCCGTGCCGGTTCCACCGATTTACTTTTGGTGTGTATCAATTGTAAATGCAAAAAACATGAAACTATCCGGCAACACCATTTTGATCACGGGCGGAAGTTCGGGCATTGGCCTTGAACTCAGCAAACGCTTGATCAACAACCAGAACAAGGTCATTATCTGCGGGCGTTCCCTACAAAAGTTGGAACGGGCCAAAGCAGAGCTTCCCCAACTGGAAACCATCCAATGCGACCTTTCCCAAAAAGAGCAATGCAAAGCATTGGCCCTAGAAGTGATGGAGAAGTATCCTGAAACCAATGTACTCATCAACAATGCGGCCTTGGTCCATAAGGTTGATTTTCTCTCTACGGACCATATCATGGAAATGGCGGAACAAGAATTGGAAACAAATTTTTTGGCCCCGCTTCGGCTGATCCATTTTCTGTATCCGCAATTGCAACAAAACGCGGATGCACACATCATCAATGTAACCACGGGCCTTATTTATACCCCACGGGCCGATTATCCTTTTTACAATGCCACCAAAGCGGCCCTCCACTCCTTCACCCAAGTCTTCCGAAACAAAACGGAAACCGGCAAGGTACGGACCGTCGAGGTCATGTTCCCTGCGGTGAACACCCCATGGCACAAGGGAAATCCGCCCAAGATTGCCATCTCCACCGAAAAAGCCGTTGATGGAATGCTTGCAGGGCTACAAAAAGGCAGTCCCGAGGTGAGGATTGCCGGGGTAAAACTGCTCTACAAAATTTCAAGGATTGCCCCAAAGTTCGCTTTCAACAAAATAAACAGTCTTGCAGATGTGTGATTTCACACCCGCACAAACCCCTAAAATCAAAAAAGGCACCCCGAAAGGTGCCTTCTTCATTTGCTCAAAACATGTTAATTGCCAAAACTGTTGGCCAATCTGGGTTTGGGGCTTTTGCTCCCTTTAAACAAATCCGATAGCGGTTTAAAGTGTCGCTTCCACTGGTAGGGAGCAAAGTCAAACCATAATTTTGCCTCGGCCAATTCGTTTCCATCAATTTCAAAGCCATTCTCCACGGCAAAATCCAAACTTTCAAAGGTATTGGCAGATTCTTCCATTCCATCCCTATAGATGAACTGGTTGCCCCAGCCGGCCAAATAAAAGCGTAAAGCGGTATATCTTCCCTTGGGAAGGGCAAGCAGGCTCTTGGAGCGCAAGAAACATCCCGAAGGGATACCTTTAAGTACCACAGGGTTCTGTCCTGGGAAATCCACAACTTGGTGTTCTTTCCCATCCGCATCCACGGCTGCCAATTTTACAATGTTCAGGGTCATTTCAGAAACTTTGAGCGAGGTAGCGGCATTGTTTTTCATGATCAACTCCTTGCTTCCGTTCTGTGGCGCGTACCAATCGGCCATGATACTGGGCGTAAAAGGCACTGTACTCCATATTGTTGGATAAAATCTTGTCTTTTTCATAATCCTGTATATTAAAATTATACAAGGGCAAAGTTGCGGTGGATTTGAAATGCGTGCGTCCATAGAATTCACCAGTTTCTATGCTATATTACCCATATGATGGATTTTAGGCTTATTTTAGGTTAAAATTTTGTAAACCATCCTTTCTTTGTGACGCAACAACCACCCAAAACCTTATGAAAATCAACTACTTTTTCCTGCTTTTGGCCTTGGCTGCCGAAATCATCGGTACCATCGGTGGTTTTGGGTCTTCGGTCTTTTTTGTGCCTTTGGGCAACTTTTATTTTGATTTTTATTCGGTGCTGGGCATGACGGCCATTTTCCACCTATCCAGCAACCTGAGCAAGATCTTTTTGTTCAAGAAAGGGTTGGACAAAAAACTGTTGCTGTACATTGGGGTTCCGTCCGTATTCTTTGTGATTGCCGGAGGATTTCTCTCGAAGCTGGTGGATGGCTATGCCCTTACCGTGGTTCTGGGGATTTTCTTGGTGGTCTTTAGCCTGCTGTTCCTCATTAAAAAAGAGATTGTGGTGCTTCCCAATAAAAAGAACGCGGTCATCGGGGGAACGCTTTCGGGATTCTCCGCAGGGCTTTTGGGAACCGGCGGTGCCATACGGGGGTTGACGATGGCTGCTTTCAATCTGGAAAAGCATGCGTTTATTGCCACTTCGGCCTTTATTGATTTTATGATTGATTTTTCCCGGACCTTTGTCTACTATAACAACGGCTACATCGGAAAACAGGAACTCACCTACCTCCCCTTTTTGTTCGCCATTGGGTTGATAGGGACCTATTTGGGCAAAAAGATACTGGCGTACATTCCACAAGACAAATTTAGGAGCTTGAGCCTGCTGTTCATTCTCCTTATTGGTCTAGCAACCCTGATACAGATAATGGTGGCAAAGTGATTTAGCTTTCCTCATAATTCTCCCCTATTTGGTCCAAGACCTTTAAAAAGGTCTCAAATTCATTTGGCCCCAGATTTTTTACTGCCAATTTTCGCAATTGGAGCGCGTGCGGCAATACGAGGTCAATCACCTCTTGACCTTTGGGGGTAAACTCCAACTTAAATCGTTTTTGGTCGCCATCAAAACGGGTTTTGGCAATCCAGCCCTTTCGCTCCAACCCACCAATTACCCGTGAAGTTGTGGCCCTGTTCCGGAAATTGCTTCGGACAATGTCCCGTTGGCTGGCCTCATCGCCTAACTCATAGATGCGGTGTAAGATCACCCACTGCTCAATCGTCATTTCAACACCCAAGTCATCAAAGGTCCTTAAATAGGCATCTTGAATCTTGCGGAGGACCAAATCCAAGTGCAATCCAATCCCCTGTATTTCATCTAGGTAGTTAAGCATCTGTTCTGTGTTCCCACAAAAATAGGAATTCCCTTTTTATAGCTCCTGCTCTTCCCTTGGACAGGGTTCCCAATTCTAGTTTAAAATTTAACGTGGAAAATAATTTCGTTTCCCAAAAATACTTATTTTTGTTGCATAGACAACAAAGTGATTTAACAACTAAAAATATTCATCATGGAGACATCTGCACTTACCAAAACATCTGATCAAGGGACGGATTTTATGCCCATCAATGGCACAGATTATATTGAACTCTACGTAGGCAACTCCAAACAAGCAGCCCATTTCTATAAAACCGCTTTTGGTTTCCAATCCTTGGCCTATGCCGGGCTGGAAACTGGGTTAAAAGACCGCGAAAGCTATGTGGTGGTACAGGATAAAATCCGATTGATCCTTACCTCCCCATTAAAAAGTGGCACAAAGATCGGCGAGCACATAGATACGCATGGTGATGGAGTAAAAGTTGTGGCCCTTTGGGTTGATGACGCTACCTACGCCTACAACGCGGCCATGGAACGTGGCGCCAAATCGTACATGGAACCCCAAGTGGAAGAAGATGCCACTGGTAAAGTGGTACGTTCTGGCATCTACACCTATGGGGAAACCGTCCATATTTTTGTGGAACGCAAAGATTACGATGGAGTATTCCTTCCTGGCTTCAAAAAGTGGGAAACCCCAGATTACAATCCCTCTTCCACTGGCCTAAAATATGTTGATCATATGGTGGGCAATGTGGATTGGAACAAAATGAACCACTGGGTTGGTTTCTATGAAAACGTCTTGGGCTTTAAGAACATCCTTTCTTTTGATGACAAGGACATTTCCACCGAATATACCGCCTTGATGAGCAAGGTGATGAGCAACGGTAACGGCCGTATCAAGTTTCCCATCAATGAACCTGCCGAAGGGAAGAAAAAATCACAGGTAGAGGAATACCTCGATTTTTATGAGGGGGAAGGGGTACAACACATCGCCGTGGCCACGGATGACATTATTAAAACTGTCCGGGACCTTAGAAGTCGTGGGGTGGAATTCCTACGTGTACCCGACACCTACTACGAGGCCGTGACCGACCGTGTTGGCAAAATAGATGAAGATATTGCCCCTTTGAAAGAACTGGGCATTTTGGTGGACCGTGATGATGAGGGCTATTTACTACAGATCTTCACCCGTCCCGTGGAACCCAGACCCACCATGTTTTTTGAAATCATTCAAAGAAAGGGCGCACAATCATTTGGAAAAGGTAACTTTAAGGCACTGTTCGAAGCCATTGAGCGTGAGCAAGAGCTTCGGGGCACATTGCATTAATAGTTGTAAATTATAAATATTGAATTTTAAGTAGGGCAGTGTACCCACTATTCAACACTTAGCACTGATAACTTAAAACTTAAAGAATGCCTATCTATCATAAACTCGGGAAAATACCGCAAAAACGGCACACCCAATTTGAGAAACCCAAGGGCGGGCTCTATTATGAGCAATTGTTCGGTACCATAGGTTTTGATGGGATGTCGTCCCTGCTTTACCATATCCATCGCCCTACACAGGTAAAGGAGATTGGCAAGGCCGTTGATGTACGCCCAAAAATTGCAGTGGACAAGAACATCACCAGTCGTAAACTCATTGGTTTCGATGTTATGCCCAAGGATGATTTTTTGGAATCCCGTGAACCACTTTTGGTCAACAATGATGTCCATATTGGACTGGCGGCTCCCAGAAAATCCCTTACGGAGTATTTCTATAAAAATGCCGATGCGGATGAGATGTTGTTCATCCATAAGGGCTCCGGGACCTTGAAAACCTTTTTGGGCAATATCCCTTTTGAATATGGGGACTACCTCATCATTCCCCGCGGAATGATCTATCAGATTGAGTTTGACACTGAGGACAATCACATCCTCTATGCCGAATCTTTTCATCCCATGTACACACCAAAACGCTATAGGAATTGGTTTGGTCAATTATTGGAGCATTCGCCATTCTGCGAACGGGACTATAAATTACCACAAGATTTGGAGGCCCATGATGAGACCGGGGAGTTTTTGATGAAGATCAAAAAGGAAGGCATGTTGCACCAATTGGTCTATGCCACCCATCCTTTTGATGTTGTGGGTTGGGACGGTTACAATTATCCGTACGGTTTTTCCATTCATAATTTTGAACCCATCACGGGCCGGGTACATCAACCACCACCAGTGCACCAAACCTTTGAAACGAGTGCCTTTGTGGTATGCTCCTTCTGTCCACGGTTGTATGATTATCATCCAAAGGCCATTCCAGCACCCTACAACCATTCCAATATAGACTCGGATGAGGTGTTGTACTATGTGGATGGTGATTTTATGAGCCGTACCGGAATTGGACCAGGATACATTTCCCTGCACCCCGCCGGAATTCCACACGGGCCGCACCCCGGGACCTACGAAGCCAGCATTGGTAAAAAGGGCACCGAGGAACTCGCCGTGATGATAGACACTTTTAAACCCTTGAAGATAACAGAGAATGCCCTCAAGATTGATGATGGCAAGTATTACAAATCTTGGGTAGAGTAAAATTAAAGTACTGCCATTTCGAAATGAGTCCTGATGGTATTGGGGCGATTTAGAAATCTCAATTTCAGATTTCTCACGTTCGTTCGAAATGACATAAATAAATTCCCGCCTACGCGGGAATGATATAAACACCATATATGATCATAGATATCCCTGAAAATTCAGACTTTTCCATCCATAACATCCCTTTTGGGATTTTTTCCACCAAAGACCGAAGCCCACGGGCCGGAGTTGCCGTAGGAGACCATATTTTGGATTTGGTCGCGGTGGCGGAGTTGGACGTTTTTGATTTCAACGTGGCCGTTTTGGAGCGGGAAGACCTCAATGATTTTATCTCCTTGGGGAAAGAAATCACTTCAAGGGTCAGAAAGAAAATCCAATATTGGCTCAAGGACGATACTTCCCCATTGGCCGGCAAACCTGAATTGTTCGTAAAACAATCCGAAGCACAAATGCATATGCCGGTCTGCGTCGGTGATTATACCGACTTTTATTCCAGCATTGAACATGCCACCAATGTGGGCAAAATGTTCCGCGATCCGGAAAATGCCCTGCTGCCCAACTGGAAGCACATTCCTGTGGGCTATCACGGTAGGGCCAGTTCCATTGTGGTTAGTGGCCAACCCATTCACAGGCCTAAAGGGCAAACCTTGCCAAAAGACGCCAACACCCCTGTTTTTGGACCCTCCCAACGGCTGGACTTTGAACTGGAAATGGGATTTGTGGTGGGCAAGAACACTGATTTAGGCGAGAGTGTATCCACCAAGGAGGCCGAAGATTACATTTTTGGACTGGTGCTGTTCAATGATTGGTCTGCACGAGATATTCAAAAATGGGAATATGTACCATTGGGTCCATTCTTGGGCAAGAACTTCGCTTCTTCGATTTCCCCATGGATCGTTACTTTGGATGCTTTGGAACCATTCCGGGTGTCCGGACCTGAACAAGAGCCCAAAGTGCTCCCCTATTTGGTGTACGAAGGAGAAAAAAACTACGAAATCAACCTTGAAGTAGGTATTACCCCGGATGGAGGTGATGAAACCACTGTTTGCCATAGCAATTTCAAATACATGTATTGGAACATGGCACAACAATTGGCACATCACACCGTGAACGGTTGCAACATCCATGTGGGTGATATGATGGCCTCCGGCACTATTTCCGGAAAAGATGAAAACTCCTATGGTTCTATGTTGGAGCTGGCCTGGATGGGTACCAAGCCTGTACAACTGAACGATGGTTCCGAGCGCAAGTTCATCAATGATGGGGATACCGTGACCCTTCGCGGTTATGCACAAAAAGAAGCCATCCGGGTTGGTTTTGGAGCCGTTTCCACTAAAGTATTGCCCGCAAAATAAGTTTATGAGTTACAGATATCACATTGAGCGCAGTCGAAATACCATCTTAGTTTTAATCCATATCTCGACTGCGCTCGATATGACAGCAAAGTCAATCCCATGATCAAGACCGTAGACCCAAACCAGATTTCACAACCCGAACTCTACAATATCATGCTCACTGCGGTGGCCCCAAGGCCCATTTGCTTTGCCAGTACCGTGGATAAGGAAGGTAATGTAAACCTGAGCCCGTTCAGTTTCTTCAATGTGTTTAGTTCCAATCCGCCTGTGATGGTATTTTCTCCCTCACGTAGCGGTAGAGACAATAGCTTGAAACATACCCACGAGAACGTTAAGGAGGTCCCCGAGGTCGTCATCAATATCGTCAACCACGATATGGTGGAACAGATGTCATTGTCCAGTACCGCCTATGACAAAGGGGTAAACGAGTTTGTAAAGGCCGGTTTCACCCAAGTACCCAGTGAAAAAGTAAGACCTCCCCGCGTGGGCGAAGCCCCTGTTTCGTTTGAATGCAGTGTGATGGAGGTCATTGAACTAGCCCAAACCCCGGGAGCTGGCAACTTGATCATGGCCAAGGTTGAACTCATCCATATCAACGAAGCCTATTTTACCAACGGCGTTTTGGACACCGAAAAATTGGATTTGGTAGGCCGTATGGGAGGCAGTTGGTATATCAGGGCCTCGAAGGATGCCCTTTTTGAAATTCCCAAGCCTCTTCGCACCAAAGGTATGGGCGTGGATGCCTTACCCCAAGGCATTAAGGAAAGTGAGGTATTGACAGGAAACAATCTGGGACGATTGGGGAATATGGAACAGCTACCTTCCCAAGAAGATGTAACTCACATTTCCCAAGACCCAGAAGTAAAAACATTGTCCAAGATTGAATTGCACCATTTGGCACAGCGAATTTTGGAAGAAGGAAATACCCACAGGGCCATGTCCATTTTGTTGCACGCAGAAACCTTATAGTTCATGAAAAACGGAATAGAATCCATTTTTAAGGCCCATTTGGTGCCCAAAGAAGTATATAAAGGGGGTAAGAACATCCCTCCTTCCGACAAAAAAATATATAAACTTTCCTCCAATGAAAATCCGCTGGGAGCATCACCCAAAGCGGTTGAGGCCATAAAAAAAACCGCCGATCGGATTGATTTGTATCCTGACCAGACCGATGTCCGTCTCCGACAGGCCCTTGCCCAAGATTTTGATGACAAACTGAACGAAAATCAATTTCTCTGTGGGAATGGTGGCTCCGAAATCATAGATATGATTCTACGGGCCTTTATCAATGAAGGGGACGAGGTCATTTATTCCAATCCCTGCTTTTTGCCCTATTCGGTCTTTTCAAGGTGGTATGGCGCCAAACTTTTGGATGTTCCCTTGATGCAACCCGACTACACCTTAGATGTGGAAGGAATCCTCAATGCCATTTCGGAACGGACCAAGGTCATTTTTCTGACCAGTCCCAACAATCCCACAGGAACTTATATTCCAAAATCGGTGATGGATGATTTCATCTCCCGTATCCCCAAAAACATTGTAGTGGTGTTTGATGAGGTATACCGTCATTTTGCCGATGCCGAAGACTATGTGACCGCGCTCCCCTATGTGTTGGGCGGTCATAATGTGATAGGCTTGAACAGTTTTTCAAAAACCTATGGTTTGGCAGGCCAACGGGTGGGCTATTGCTATACCACTGCCAAGATTGCCAATTACATCCGGTTGATCCACAAACCCTTTTTGTTGCCCCAGACCTCGCTTGAGGCAGCTCTGGGCGCTTTAAGCGACCATGGGTTTATTAAAAAAACAGTCCAAACCGTACACGATGGCCGAAAGTTTTTGGCCAAAGCCTTTGATGAAATGGGAATTACCCATTGGGCCAGTCAAGCCAACTTTTTCATCATAGACCCTCCACTTCCTGAAATGGAATTTACTGATAGGATGATGGATGAAGGCATCATGGTACGGCCGGTCTCCCAATTTGGGGCTCCAGGAAAGGTGCGCATTACCATTGGTGACCACGAGGCCAACGAAGCCGTGGCCCATGCCGTTAAAAAAATTCTTGGCCTTCAATCATAGCACAAAGCGATAGGTAGCCTTCAACAGGAAAATGTTCTGTGGTTTCTGTCCAAAAATATTATCGTTCAAGCTGGGCAGTAATCCGTTTGTGGCGTCTCCATTACGGGACACGTCTTGGGACCACACCAAGAACAGTTCGGAACCTGGAATGTACTCCCATCGAATCACCAAATTGGAACGGAACTGCACAAATGAAAAGTCTGGATTGTCAAAGCTGAAATCTTCAGTACCGTCCAAATTTTCATCAACGGAATAAACATCATCCATCAATGCAACCTGATCTTGATCATAGGTCATAATCCTATCTTCAAACCGTTTGGCCGTGGCATCGGTCACATGTTTAAAGTTCGTATACCTACCTCTGGAAATAAAAGGTTGTCCCCAATATTGAATGGTAAGGTTGGGATTGATGGTATAATTCAATCGAATGGACATACTCAAGGTGCGCTGGTCAATCTCGCCATTTAGGTATCGGGGTGACCCGTTCACATCATCAAAATTATCAATGAACTGAAGCTTGTCGTGGTTGATCCGTAGCGAGGGAAAAGCCGAGACACTCAAGGCATTGATCGGTTGATAGGTTACCCCTCCCTCCATATAATAGGATTTGTATGAATTGTCCAACGCCTTTTGGCCATTATGGAAATAGAAAAACCGCATTTTCTTCCGGTTATCCGTCTCGATATTGTTCCAAAAGCTCACCCAGGGCGATAGCCGTAGTCTAGGGCCTCCCCGCAAGGCAAAGTTGGAATATTCAAGAGGTGCATAATTCAAACCAATATTGCTGAACCAATTGCCTTTCCAGTTTTGCCAGCTGTTGGTATTGAATTGCAAATAATTGTGATTACCCCCATAGTCCCAAGCGGTGTAATGGTTATAATTGATGCCCAATTGTCGAAACGTGTTGTCCGGTTTTAAGGTGCGGTAACCTACCCAAGTGTAGTGTCTAATATCATCGGACTGGCGTTGAAAGCCAATATCGTTGAGTTCGAGTTCCGGGGAACGCCAGGTTGCCCCACTTTCAAATCTAAAATTACCTTTACCGAGCTTCCCTATCTGAAGATTTCCCCCAGTACCGGTCAAGGAAGTCCTGGTTGAATCCAGCTCCAAGTAATCGGCATCAACACGGTGAAACAGGTGGGTGATGGATTCTTGGGTATTCTTGATGGAAGCTTCACCCCCTTTTACATGGCTAAAGGTGATGTTTCCCTCCAAGTACCAATCCCTATTATTCCATTGGTGCTTAAAATCGACTCCTCCTGTAAACGCGGATCTGTGTAAAAAGTCAAGGGCCTGGGGCAATTCTTCCCGATGGGTAGCCGTAAAGATACCTCCTATATATGAGTTCCGGTCATTGAAGTCTTTCTGCAATCTTCCCACAAAATAATTGGTCATGGGCTCCACCATCTCCTTTCTACGGTCACCGTTCACTCCCGAAATGGTGGCCCGTCTTTGGGCGGTGACACTTTCCAAAACCCCTATGGCCCAACCATTTTTGGTCTTACCACTGAACTTGGCCGCTCCTATGATCGGAGTATTGGCCGGTTGGTCCACAAACTCACCATCTTCGGTATCGGGGCTTCCCTGTGGGCTTCTACCGATACGCCTCGAATAAAATATATTGTCGGAACCAAACGTGTTGCCGGCCTCGGATTGGGAAACATTAAAATCAAAAATGTTCTTGTTCTCCACAAAAAAGGGTCGCCTTTCTTGAAAGAAAATTTGGAATCCATCCAACGCAATGGCCGAAGGGTCCGCTTCCACTTGCCCAAAGTCGGGGTTTACCGTTAAATCCAAGGTAAGGTCATTGGTCACCCCTATCTTGGCATCCAAACCTACGGTAATATTGCTATCGCTGCCATCCTCAAAGGGATTCCCCTCCTCTGCTTCAAAGGTTTCGGTCTTGGCAACCGTGTAGGGCTGTATTTCCACTTGCCTTTGAGGTTCCATATTCTTTAGTCCATGCAATTCCCCAAACTCACTGGTCCAACCAGCAACATCCCTAGGCAAACGCTGCCACACGGAGCGCTCCTCGTTCCTAAAATACCTTCGCATCACCTGAAACCCCCATACCTGATCTTCGGCATGGCCAAACTTGATTTGACTGAGCGGTATCCGCATTTCGGCGGTCCACCCTTCCTCATCGGTATGGGTCTTTACATACCAGATGGGATTCCAACTGTCGTCCTCATCGGCACCATTGTTTGATCCAAAAACATCTCCCTTTACCCCTGCTGCGGTGACAATGAAGCCAAAAGAGGTTCGCTTATCCAAATAGCTGTCTATAAAAATGCCGATCCAATCTCCGTCAAAGCCATCCCTTCGGGACAATCGCTTTACAATTTTCCCTGGTTCGTCATCAAAACACCGAACACCTATATATAAAGACTTCTCATCATAGAGTACTTTGAATGCAGTCTGTTGACTAGGAGGAGTATTTTCATCTGGGCGTTGTTCTATAAAATTATCTCCCCATTGCACAAGATTCCATGAGGTATCATCCAAAACACCATCAATAATAGGTGCTCCCTCCTTATCCAGCGCTTGGGTCAAGTATTTCTTTTTGGGAACTACCGTAGTTGAATCTTGGGCCTGAATAATCTGAATAAAGAAGATACATAGAAGGGAAAGGCATGCTTGTTTCACTAGATTTATTTTTTGATTGATTGAGGTAAAGACCCATGAAGAAAGCAGCAGTTACAGTTTGAGATGACTTTATATTTTTTTTAACAAAAGATGGTGGATTTAGCCGTGGTTTTGCCTCTCTTCCATATAAAATGGAAAAAGCAAAAAAATATTCCCAATCAACCATTTGTAATTCAATCTAATAATTGTACATTTGCAGCCCGTTTATCGGGATAGGTTATTAAATCAATACTATTAGAGCAGTGGACACATTAAGTTATAAGACTATTTCCGCCAATAAATCTACCGTTGACAAGCAATGGTTATTGGTTGATGCTGAAGGACAGACATTGGGTAGATTGGCGTCGAAAGTAGCCAAATTGCTTAGAGGAAAGCATAAAACCAATTACACTCCCCATGTGGATTGCGGAGACAATGTTATTGTCATCAATGCCGAGAAAATCAATTTGACCGGCAATAAGTTGGATGACAAAGTATATTTGAGATATACAGGATATCCAGGTGGACAGCGCTCTGCTTCCGCTAAGGATGTTTTGGAAAAGCACCCTGAGCGAATCATTGAGAATTCGGTGAAAGGAATGTTGCCCAAGAACAGACTTGGCGCCGACCTTTTCCGAAACCTAAAAGTATATGCTGGTTCTGAGCATGGACAAGAAGCACAAAAACCAAAAGCAATAAACTTAAACGACTACAAATAATGGAAGTGGTTCATAAGATTGGTAGAAGAAAAACTGCTGTGGCAAGGGTATACGTTTCTGAAGGTAAAGGAAACATTACCATCAACAAAAGAGATTTAAACGATTACTTCACCACGGCCACTTTGCAATATAAAGTAAAGCAGCCTTTTGCCCTGACAGAAACTGAAGACAGCTATGATGTTAAGGTAAACGTATATGGTGGTGGAATCACCGGCCAGGCTGAAGCCGTTCGTTTGGCTTTATCCAGAGCCATGTGCGAAATAAATGAAGAGAACAGAAGCGTTCTTAAACCAGAAGGACTCTTGACCAGAGACCCAAGAATGGTGGAAAGAAAGAAATTCGGACAGAAGAAAGCCCGTAAGAAATTCCAGTTCTCCAAACGTTAATATTTCGGTGCAGTTGCACCTATATATAAGTTCATTGAAAACCCTGAATTTATTTTCAGGGTTAAATTTTTAACCAAGTTGTCGTTGTTCCAAAAGGAAAAAAATCGACTTTTTGGAATTTAGTTTAGCATCTAAATGGAGAGGGCGAACTTTTGTGACCACCTCTTTATTGCTACTACAACGGAACGTAAACTAAGTACAAAAAATGGCAAGTAAAATCGAAGTCAAAGACTTATTGGAAGCAGGTGTGCATTTTGGACACCTAACCAGAAAGTGGAATCCCAACATGGCGCCCTACATCTATATGGAGCGCAACGGAATCCACGTTATCAACCTTTATAAAACGGTTGCTAAACTAGAAGAGGCCAACGAGGCCCTAAAGAAAATTGCCGCTTCTGGCAGAAAAATCCTTTTCGTAGCCACAAAAAAACAAGCCAAGGATATTGTTGCAGACAAAGTATCCAAGGTAAACATGCCGTACATCACTGAAAGATGGCCCGGTGGTATGTTGACCAACTTTGTAACCATTCGTAAGGCCGTTAAAAAAATGGCTGCAATTGATCGCATGAAAAAGGACGGGACTTTTAACACCCTTTCCAAAAAAGAAAGATTGCAAGTAGACCGTTTACGTGCAAAACTGGACAAAAACTTGGGCTCAATAGCTGATATGACCCGTTTGCCAGGTGCTATCTTCATAGTGGACACCATGCGAGAGCATATAGCCGTAAAAGAAGCCCAAAAATTGAACATTCCCATTTTTGCAATGGTGGATACCAACTCAGACCCAAGACCTATTGATTATGTGATTCCTGCCAACGACGATGCAGGTAAATCCATAGAAGCCATCTTGGAGGAAGTAACCAAAGCAGTTGCTGAAGGTTTGGCCGAGCGTAAAAATGACAAACAAGACGATAAGGAGGAAGAGGAAGAAGTAGTTGCAAAAGCTGTTGCTGCTGAAGATGATGACGATGATGCAACAGAAGCCAAAGCTCCAAAAAAAGCTAAGCCAGCCCCTAAGAAAGAGGAACAAGCCCCAAAGGCCAAAGCCGCAAAAGCCGATGACCTTACCAAAGTAGAAGGTATAGGACCTAAAGCAGCAGAGGCAATTGTAAGCAGTGGTATTGGAACCTATGCTGAACTGGCAAAAGCTGACCCAGAAAAAATCAAGGAAATCCTAACCGAAGCCAGTTCAAACTTGGCTCATCTAGACCCAACTTCATGGCCAAAACAAGCAAAATTGGCCGCTGATGGCAAATGGGATGAATTGAAAGAATGGCAAGACAGTGTAAAAGGTGGGGTTGAATAAACCAACGCTGATTTAACATTGTCCTAAAACAAAACACCTTTATAGTGTTTTACTTTACATAAATTTTAAAAGCATAAAAAATGGCAAAGATTACCGCCGCTGAGGTAAATAAATTAAGACAGACTACTGGAGCCGGAATGATGGATTGCAAAAAAGCTTTGGTCGAAGCCGAAGGTGATTTCGACAAAGCAATTGAAATCCTAAGAAAGAAAGGCCAAAAAGTTGCAGCCAACAGAGCAGACAGGGATTCTTCTGAAGGTGCCGCAATAGCAAAAGTAAATGGTGATGCCACCCAAGGTGTAATTATTTCATTGAATTGCGAAACTGATTTTGTTGCCAAAAATGAAAGCTTTGTAAAATTAGCCAATGATTTGGCTGATTTGGCCTTGGGCCAAGATAGCAAAGACGATTTTCTTGCTGCCTCTTTTGATGGAATGACAGTTGCCGATAAACTGACCGAACAAACTGGTGTTATCGGTGAGAAAATAGAGATTGGAAGTTTTGAGAAATTGAGTGCTCCTTTCGTTGGTTCATACATCCACGCCGGGAACAAAATTGCCACTTTGGTTGGATTGTCCGCCAATGTTGATGGTGCCGCTGACGCTGCAAAGGATGTAGCGATGCAAGCAGCCGCAATGAACCCTGTTGCACTTAACGAAGAAGGTGTTGATCAATCTGTAATTGACAAGGAAATTGAAATTGCAAAAGATCAATTGCGTCAAGAAGGAAAGCCAGAAGCCATGTTGGACAATATCGCCAAGGGCAAATTAAAGCGTTTCTTCAAGGACAACACTTTGGTAAACCAAGACTTCATCAAGGATAGCAAGCAAAGTGTAGCCCAATATGTAAAGTCAGTAAATGCTGATTTGCAAGTAACTGGCTTTAAAAGAGTAGCTTTGGGATAATCAAACCCAACGATTGTTAAAAAAAACCGCTTTCATTTGGAAGCGGTTTTTTTATTTCCATCCAACAAAATCAAGACCTTTAGCCTATCCACCCCATAAATAATTTTGATTATTTTTGTCCGAACTTCAAGATACCTTCAATGCAATACAAAAGAATTCTATTAAAACTCAGTGGCGAGGCACTCATGGGCGAACAACAATACGGTATTGATGCCAAGCGATTGGCTGAATATGCCGAAGATATCAAGTCTGTGGTAGAAAAGGGCATTGAAGTAGCCATTGTGATTGGTGGCGGGAACATTTTTAGGGGTCTTTCGGGAACAAGCCAAGGAATGGATCGTGTTCAAGGAGACCATATGGGCATGTTGGCCACCGTAATCAATGGACTGGCCTTGCAAAGTGCTCTGGAGCATCAAGGTGTTGAGACCCGCCTACAATCGGCAATCAAAATCAATGAAGTAGCCGAACCATTTATCAGAAGAAGAGCTATTCGGCATTTGGAAAAAGGAAGAGTTGTCATATTTGGAGGGGGTACCGGTAATCCGTATTTCACAACAGATTCCGCAGCAGTATTGCGGGCCATAGAAATTGACGCAGATGTTATTTTAAAAGGCACACGGGTTGACGGAATCTATACCTCAGACCCGGAAAAGGATAAAAATGCCACGAAATTTGATTCCCTATCTTTCAAGGAAGTACTATCCAAAGGCCTTAAAGTAATGGACACCACTGCATTTACATTAAGCCAAGAAAATGAACTTCCCATAGTGGTATTTGATATGAACACACGGGGAAATCTTATGAAAATAGTTTCAGGCGAAAATATTGGGACCGTGGTCAACATTTAAGTTGGCACACGCTTTGATTTCAGACAGTTAAACTTAAAAAATTATGGACGAAGAAGTAAAATTTGTACTTGACAGCACTAAAGAAAGCATGGATGCCAGTATCACCCACTTAGAGAAGGCTTTGGTAAAAATACGTGCCGGAAAAGCAAGTCCAATGATGCTATCTACCGTTATGGTGGAGTATTATGGTTCCAAAACCCCACTTTCCCAAGTATCCAACATCAATACCCCCGATGCAAGGACTATTTCTGTACAACCTTGGGAAAAAAATCTTTTGGGTGAAATTGAAACCGCGATTATGAATGCCAATCTAGGATTTAACCCTATGAACAATGGCGAAATGGTTATTATCAATGTACCACCTTTGACAGAGGAAAGAAGAATTCAGCTTACAAAGCAAGCCAAAAGTGAAGCAGAAGATGCCAAAGTAAGTATTAGAAGTGCCCGACAGGAAGCCAATAAAGAGCTTAAGGCTTTGGACATCTCCGAAGATTTATTGAGCAATGCCGAAGTCGATGTACAGGAACTGACCGATTCGTACAGCAAAAAAGTAGACTCCATTTTATCTGTAAAGGAAGCCGAAATCATGAAGGTGTAAAACCAAGGTATAGATTGTCGGCTTTCCTAGGAACACAGCTGATCATTTTTTACCTTTGCGCCCAACAAAACCCAAATGGTAGCAAAGCTCACTAAAGGATTTTGGCCTAAGGTCGCACGGATTATTCTTCGCAATAGGATTCTGATACTTATTGCCATTGCAGGATTCACTGTTTTTTTGGCCCTTCAGTGGAAGAACATGCAGTTTTCCAATACTGAGGCCAACATACTTCCGGACGATCATCCTGCTTCGATAGAGTACAATGCCTTTACCAAAATTTTCGGTGAAGAAGGAAACGCCATTGTATTGGCTATTCGGGACTCTGCTTTGTTCACCCCTCAAAACTTCAACCGATGGAACAAGCTCAGTAAGCAATTGGAGGCTTTCCCTGAGATTGATTTTGTTTTATCCACGGACAATCTTAAGGTACTTGTCAAGGACGATGAAACGCAGGCTTTTGTCATGGAGCCCTTCATCAAAAACCCTCCAAGGACCAAACAGGAAGTTGATTCACTCACCAACCACCTCTTCAACGAATTGCCCTTTTATGACAATCTAGTATACAATCCCAAAAGTGGCACTATACAGACCATTGCCTATTTGGACAAGGATATCATGAATACAGCGGTACGCAATGAGTTCATCCTAAATGATCTTGGCGACTTGGTCAAAGGCTTCGAAGATGAAACCCAATTGGATGTCAGGGTATCCGGCATGCCCTACATACGCACTTGGAACACAAAATCCATCGTGGATGAAATAGGTATTTTTATTGTTGCTGCCCTTTTGGTGACCTCAATCATCTTTTTCTTTTTCTTTCGGAGTTTCCGTGCCACGTTCATTTCCATGTGCGTGGTGATCATTGGAGTGATGTGGGCCTTTGGCTTTTTGGGACTTTTGAAATACGAAATAACCATACTCACCGCGTTGATTCCGCCCTTGATCATTGTGATTGGAATCCCCAATTGTATTTTCCTGATAAACAAATACCAACAAGAGGTCAATAAACATGGAAATCAGGCCCTGTCGCTTCAACGGGTCATTTCCAAAATTGGGAATGCCACGTTAATGACCAACATCACCACAGCTTCCGGCTTTGCCACCTTTATTATTTTGGATAGCGATTTGCTTAAGGAATTTGGTATTGTAGCCTCTATCAATATTGTTGGGATTTTCATTCTTTCCCTATTGATTATCCCCATTGTCTACAGTTTTATGCCACTTCCCAAGACCAAGCACTTAAAGCACCTCAACAAAAGATGGATAGACTTTTTTGTCAATTGGATGGAGCGTATGGTGCGCCATCACAGAATAGCGGTCTATATTACCACAGTGGCAATTTTGATACTGAGCATTGTGGGAATCTATCAAATAAAGATTACAGGAAGCAGAATTGAAGATCTTCCAAAAAATACCCATTTTTTTAAGGACATTCGGTTTTTTGAACAAGAATTTGACGGTATAATGCCCATGGAGATTGTGGTGGATACCGAGCGTAAAAACGGAGTGATCAAACCTGCCACTCTTAAACGGATGGACCAACTGGGTATGGCCATTGACGAAATTCCCGAACTGTCCAGACCCATTTCAGTTGTAGATCTGATCAAATATTCCAAACAGGCTTTTTACAACGGCATCCCAAAATACTACCAGCTGCCCACTTCCCAAGAGAATACGTTTATTATGGACGCTGCCCGCAAATCTTCGGGCAATGACAATCTTTTGGAAAGTTTTGTGGACAGCACGGGACAAACGGCACGTTTGACCACCTTTATGCGAGATGTAAAAATAGACCGTATGGAGGAGATTGAGGAAGATGTACTACAAGCCATCGCCAAATTTTTCCCATCCGATCGATACAAGGTTTTTATGACCGGCAAGGCCCTATTATTTTTAAAAGGCACCAAATATCTGGTCAAAAATTTATTGCTCTCGCTAGCTTTGGCCATTGGTTTGATCTCACTTTTTATGGCCTATCTCTTCCGCTCGTTCCGAATGGTAATTATCTCTTTGGTCCCCAACCTGCTTCCCTTGGTGATAACAGCCGGGGTGATGGGGTATCTGGGTGTACCCATAAAGCCTTCCACCATTTTGGTATTCAGCATTGCCTTTGGTATTTCGGTTGATGACACCATTCACTTTTTGGCCAAGTACCGTCAAGAATTGGCCACCCACAAATGGCATATCAAAAGGTCGGTTTACGCTGCCTTGCGGGAAACCGGGGTAAGCATGTTCTATACCTCCATTGTATTATTCTTCGGATTCTCGGTATTTATCATTTCAAGTTTTGGCGGAACAAAGGCTTTGGGAGGATTGGTATCTGCCACACTTCTTTTTGCAATGCTTTCCAATTTGATTCTTTTGCCCTCATTATTACTTTCTTTGGAAAGAAGCATTGCCAACAAACAGGTCCTTAAAAAGCCTCAAATTGATATTCTGCCCAAGGAAGAGGACGGCCCAAAAGACAAATAATCCACGGAACAGCTATAAATTAGGCCATTCCATTGCTTTCATTTTTTATCAAAAACCTATCTTTACCCCTTAATTTACGATAGCCTTATAATGAAGTCTTATTCCATAAAAGAATTGCTTGAAAAGCAACCCGTAGGAGAACCTGTTGAAGTAAATGGATGGGTAAAAACATTTAGGAGTAACCGATTTATTGCCCTGAACGATGGTTCAAGCATACATAATCTGCAGTGCGTTGTCGATTTTGAAAATTTTGACGAGACCCTGCTCAAACAAATCAGTACTGGAGCAGCTTTAAAGATATCCGGCACCTTGGTGGAAAGCCAAGGAAAGGGACAAAGTGTGGAAATCCAAGCCACGGATGTATTTGTGCATGGTACGGCCGATCCAGAGACCTACCCCATTCAACCCAAAAAACACTCTTTGGAGTTTTTACGGGAAAAGGCACATTTAAGGGTCCGCACCAACACATTTTCGGCAGTAATGCGGGTACGTTCAGCACTATCATTCGCCATTCACAGCTATTTTCAGCAAAATGGATTCTATTATTTCCACGCACCTATCATTACTGGTTCCGATGCCGAAGGAGCTGGCGAGATGTTCCGGGTGACCACTTTGGATACCCAAAAACCTCCTGTTGATGATAGCGGCAATGTGGATTATAGTGAAGATTTCTTTGGAAAAGAAACCAACCTTACCGTCTCTGGCCAGCTAGAGGCCGAAACCTATGCCATGGCCTTGGGTAAAGTATACACCTTTGGTCCCACGTTTAGGGCCGAGAATTCCAATACCTCCAGACACTTGGCAGAGTTTTGGATGATAGAACCTGAAGTGGCCTTCAATGACTTGGATGCCAACATGGACCTTGCCGAAGATTTCATCAAATGGATCATTCAATACGTGTTGGATAACTGTTGTGATGATCTTGAGTTCTTGGAAAAACGTTTGTTGGATGAGGAGAAATCCAAACCCCAAGCAGAGCGCTCTGAAATGAGCCTGACCGAGAAACTGAAGTTTGTGGTCGAGAACAACTTTAAGAGGGTTTCCTATACCGAAGCCATCGATATTTTGCGGAACAGCAAGCCCAACAAGAAGAAGAAATTCCAATATCCCATTAATGAGTGGGGTGCCGATTTACAGAGCGAGCACGAACGCTTCTTGGTGGAAAAGCATTTTAAGTGCCCAGTAATCCTTTTTGATTATCCGGCCAATATCAAGGCTTTCTATATGCGTTTGAACGAAGATGGCAAAACCGTACGTGCCATGGACGTGCTTTTCCCAGGTATTGGGGAAATTGTTGGAGGTTCCCAAAGGGAAGAACGTTTGGATGTGCTTCAAGACAAAATCAAAGCGTTGAATATTGATGAAAAGGAGCTTTGGTGGTACTTGGACCTGAGACGATTTGGCACGGCCACACACAGTGGTTTTGGGCTTGGTTTTGAACGAATGGTCCAGTTTGCCACGGGTATGGGTAACATCAGGGACGTGATTCCCTACCCTAGAACTCCACAGAACGCTGAGTTTTAAAAGGAATTCTTAAATTTATAAGTAGGAAGATTGTAAATCAATCCCCATGCTAAAACAACATCTACAGTTTAAGCTTTCCCAGAAACTGTCTCCTCAGCAGATTCAGCTCATGAAGCTCATACAGCTCCCTACGCAAGCTTTTGAGCAACGATTGAAGCAGGAACTGGAGGAGAATCCCGCCCTTGAGAGTGGAAAAGCGGAGAGCGATACTATGGATGACGGATTTGATGACACCTATGATGAGTCATCGGACAACGAGTCGATATCAGCAGAAGACATCAACATTGATGACTATCTTAGCGATGACGAAATCCCGGATTATCGCACCCAAACCAGTAACTATAGTCCAGATGATGAAGAAAAAAGCATTCCCTATGCTGCTGGGATTTCCTTTAATCAATATTTGATCAACCAACTCAATACGGTTTATTTGGATGATGAGGAATGGGCCATTGCGGAATTCTTGGTAGGGAGTGTTGATGAAAGCGGCTATATCCGTAGACCACTTCCCGATATCATGGATGATTTGGCCTTTACCCAAAACATTTATGTGGATGAGAAAAAGATTGAATCCGTTCTTAAAGTGGTCCAAGAATTGGACCCCCCAGGTGTTGGCGCTCGTTCACTGGATGAGTGTCTTATCATCCAACTAAAACGCAAGGAACAGAAGCCTTCGATTGAATTGGCCATCAATATATTGGAAAAGTCTTTTGATCAATTCACTAAAAAACACTATGCCAAGCTCATCCAAAAGCACCATATTACCGAAGATGAACTTAAAGAAGCCATTGGGGAAATTGAAAGATTGAATCCCAAACCAGGAGGTTCCTACTCGGGCAATACCCGAATGATCGAGCATATTGTTCCCGATTTTTCCATAAGAATTGTGGATGGGGAACTGGAACTCACCCTGAATGGGAGAAATGCCCCTGAACTGCACGTATCCAAAGAGTACAGTAATATGTTGCAAGGATACAAGGACTCTAAGGAAAAATCCAAATCGCAAAAAGACACCGTTCTTTTTATAAAGCAAAAACTGGATGCTGCCAAATGGTTCATAGATGCCATTAAGCAACGCCAACAGACCCTTTTCATCACCATGAACACCATCATGAACTATCAAAAGGAATACTTTTTGACCGGTGATGAACGAAAATTGCGCCCCATGATCCTAAAGGACATTGCTGACCAAATAGACATGGATGTCTCCACGGTATCCAGGGTGGCCAACAGCAAATATGTGGACACTCCTTATGGCACCAAGCTCATTAAGGATTATTTTTCCGAGGCCATGAAAAATGAGCAAGGGGAAGATGTGTCCACCAAAGAAATCAAAAAAATATTGGAGACCGTTATTGGCGACGAAGAAAAGAGAAAGCCGTTAACGGATGATAAACTGGCAAAAATCCTTAAGGAACGAGGCTATCCAATTGCCCGTAGGACCGTGGCCAAGTACAGGGAACAATTGGGAATTCCTGTGGCCCGGTTAAGAAAGGAAATCTAATGCGCCATTTTTTCAACATTGTTTCCTACTTGTTCCACCCGTTGTTTATTCCGGTTGGTGGCACCGTTCTTTACTTTCTTATTGCCCCTTACAGCACTTTGGAGATTCAGAGCGGCAACATCCTACCTATTTTTATCCTAACGGTGATCATCCCCATCATTTTTTTTCTTATCCTGAAAAATTTGGGGATCATCAATTCCATCTTCCTCCCCACCCTCCAAGAACGCAAATACCCGCTCTATATAAGCTGCGCCTTATTTTTGATGATATTATATAAGGTGATACCCAATAACTACGTACAGGAGCTCTTTTACTTTTTCACCGGACTTTTAACCGCCACAGCAACCGCGCTCATCTTATTGTTTTTAAAGTTTAAGACCAGCATGCATTTGCTGGGCATGGGTAGCATATTGATGTTTATGATCGGACTTAGCATCCATTTTGAGGTAAACATTACCCTTGGTATTAGCCTCTTCACACTATTTACGGGTTTGGTGGCCACATCACGATTATATTTGAAGGCCCATAGCAAGTCTGAACTGCTTATTGGGTTTCTTGTTGGACTTTGCTCCCAACTAATCATACTGAAATATTGGCTATAGAATGTAGAAAATTAGCCCAATTCGCAACGCCCTCATGTCTACGCTCTCCCCGCTTTGTAACTGAACACTTTCTTCGAGCAATGGGTTTAGACCATAGTAGGCATGGATATTCCACGTATTGTAACCAAAATTGAGTATTAGCCCATACTGAAACTGTTGTACATCTGTATTGGAGAAACTTGTTGAGCCACTATCCATAACCAGTTTAGATCGTCCTGAAAACACATATCCGAATTTCATTCCGGCGTAGATACGCCAAAATTTATATTCTTCAGGTGTTGAGGTCCTCCAACGTAGCTCCACGGGAAACTCCACCGCATGGGTTTCCAATTTACTACGCTTGAAATCAGCTTGATCCATAACCTCATAGAGTATTGCATCTCCTTCTTTGGCAGCTACAATAGTACTATAATAGGAATTGACCGCATACCCAAGCCCAATTCCCAAACCTACAGTTCTTTTCAGGTTAAGGGGTATATCCTTTATAAAACCGGTCTGCAAGTTATAGGAAAGGTTACGCTGTACCGTATTATTGGGTCTGTTTAAAAGCAGATTATATCCCAATCCGATATAGAATTGATCTTCCAAATATCTGGAAAAATCTTCTTTATCGGCAGTTTCTACATTTTGTGCCCAGATATTTACCGGAGCCCAAATTAGAAACAGTCCCAAAAAACAATAGATAACTCCTTTGCGCATCATTATACATTTGAACAAAAAACGCTCCAAATTTATAATTTGGAGCGTTTCCCACTAAATCTAAGTTATTGTTTACTGCAAATTATTGAAAGCATCGCCTTCATAGGTCGTATAGTTGACCTTTAGGGCATTTACTTCTCTAAGTTGTTGCTTAATATCGGTTATAAGACCCATATTCGCATTTTTGTCAACCTTTAGGGCAGTAGTCAATACATTTTGAAGTTCCTGCGGTTTATTGGCACGTTCGGCCAAGATGTATGATCCAACTTCGTCTACATTCGCAAACTTGTCATTCAATTGGATCCTTGGTTCTGTTCCAAATACACTTTGATATTCTTGGGTTGGTTTTCCAACGTAGATATAAATCACACGATCTTTTTTCTCCAACTTTTTGATTTCCGTTGCATTTGGAAGTGTATTCTCAACCAACAGGGAACTATCTTTCATGGTGGTCACCGTCATAAAAAAGAACAGCAACATAAAGACAATATCAGGAAGTGAAGCAGTTGAAACCGCTGGCAAATCCCCGTCTTTCTTTTTTGTAAACTTAGCCATACTATAGTTTTAATTGGTTGATGTTTCTGCTTCAGAAAGCTTCTGTGGAAACATATCTTGAATACGCTTTACCTTATCCTTCAAATCATCCCGAACTGCAGATGGCGTTTCTGGGTTTAAATACTCAGCCTCCATTTTTGTAAAATCCTGATTGTACAGACGCTGGGCTTCCCGGTTACGCAAATCGTTATAGGCACCTACCAATTCGTTTTGAACGGTTATATAAGTACTGTATTTGGTCTCCCGGTCATTCTTTAAAGAAATAATCGCTTTTGTTGGGTTATCTGATGAAGCTGCATCCTTTCTACCCTTACAGTAGTTACAGCTCCCATCCGCGTTGTTCTCCAGAAATGCTGTAGCCGCATTTCTTAAGTTCTTCAGATTCATCAATTCGTCCTCCACTAGCAATTGACCATTCTTGTTGATATTCACCGTAAAAATGTTCTTCTGCTTGATGATTACGTCTTCTTCGGGCGGCTCAATGGGCGGTAACATACGATCCAATCCTGCATCAGTTTCAATGGTGGTGGTCACCAAGAAAAATATCAACAAGAGGAACGCTATGTCTGCCATGGAACCGGCATTTACTTCCGGGGCTCCTTTTCTTCTAGGCATAACTTAACTTTTTACTTAACGAACATTTTCTTCAATCCGGGCAAAACCATAAGAAGTACGGCCAATACCGTTAGGATGAAAAACACATTCAGTCCCATTCCAATGTTCTTTACAGTACCCTCGGTAGTTTCAATTCCTCTTTGGGACATAGCTTCAACAACAGCCATGTTATCTGAGGAAAGTCCGTAAGATACCGCCACGATTATGGCCAATCCACCTATGGCGAACAAGGCCTTTTTAATGCTTCCAGGCGTGGTCAACAATTTTTTGAGTCCAAAAAACACTGCTGATACGACGGCTATGGCCAACAATATGTACATGATCACGAACATAAAGTTCATGGCACCACTACTGATGGCATTTGGATCATCAGCTGATGGCAAAGAGAACCAAAGAACGGCCGCTATCAACCCGATGACAATAAGCGCTATTTTAATTATTTTATTCATGACTCTCGATAGTTTTAGTTCCGTAATTATTTCTTGTGTGCTGCCAACATATCAATCAAGGATATGGAGGAGTCTTCCATGTCGTTTACGATACTATCGATTTTTGCAATGATATAGTTATAGAAAATCTGTAGGATGATCGCAACAATAAGACCAAATACCGTGGTCAAAAGTGCTACCTGGATATCACCAGCAATCAAAGATGCACTCAAGTTACCTACTGCTGCAATTTTCTGGAAGGCCTGAATCATACCGATTACCGTACCCATGAACCCAAGCATGGGCGCAATAGCGATAAACAAAGACAACCAAGAAACGTTCTTCTCCAATTGTCCCATCTGTACACCTCCATAAGCTACAACAGCTTTTTCTGCAGACTCCAAACCTTCACCTGCTCTATCCAATCCTTGGTAGAAGATGGAAGCAACGGGTCCTTTGGTGTTCCTACAAACTTCTTTGGCGGCCTCTACACCTCCAGAAGCCAAGGCGTCCTCAACTTGCTGCTTTAGTTTAGCGGAATTAGTGGTTGCCAAATTCAAATAAATAATTCTCTCAATGGCAACAGCCAATCCCAAGATTAGACATAGAAGTACAATCCCCATAAAAGCAGGGCCTCCTTGAATAAACTGTTCTTTCAATACTTGGGTGAAACCTTTGCTGGCTTCAGCAGCAGCTTCATCTTGCAACATAGCAGCCGATGCAGTTGTTGTTCCCAAAACAAACATTCCGGCAGCAGCCAGAGTAAAGGATACTTTTTTCATTTCTCTTAAACTTAAATTTAGTTAGTTAATAATGTTAAAGATATAAAAATTTTATAATTGAAAAATTAAAATACCTAGCAGAGAGGAAGGGATTCGAACCCTCGATACACTTTTGGTGTATACACACTTTCCAGGCGTGCGCCTTCGACCACTCGGCCACCTCTCTAATTGTCAATTGGGTCGACCAATAAACGAAAAAATAATCAGTTTTAGAAATTTGAGGCGTTAATTTTACAGCATTTCCCCGCGTAGTGATGTTTCAAAAATGGTTTTGAACAATTCGTCCGAAATATCACTCCCCAATAGGTACATGGCCTTTGTTATGGCTGCTTCAGTTGTAATATCCTTTCCATTAACCAGTTGCATTTCCTGAAGCTTTTCACTGGTCTCGTAATGACCCATGGACACACTTCCCCCAGAGCATTGGGTTACGTTAATTATGTGCAATCCTTTTTTAACGGCTATTTTCAATTCTTCCAAAAACCATTCATCCATCGGGGCGTTTCCAGCACCGTATGTCTCCAAAACCAACGCCCTTAAACCCGAAATGTTCAATACAGATCGTAAAACCTCCTTGTTCAAACCTGGAAATAATTTTAAGATAGCGACATTATCGTCCATATTCTTGTGAACTTGAAAGATTTTGTGCTTGGGCGTTCTGGGCAGTAGATTGCCATAGTGCACATTTAAATGCACTCCTGACTCCACCAAAGGTGGATGATTAAGGGAAGCAAATGCCTCAAAATGTTCTGCATTGATTTTAGTGGTCCTATTGGCCCGGTATAACTTATATTCGAAGTACAGACACACCTCCTGCACTACAGGCTTCCCATTTCCTTGCAGGGCCGCAATCTGAATTGATGTTATCAAATTCTCCTTGGCATCGGTTCGCAAATCGCCAATAGGCAATTGAGACCCTGTGAAGATGACTGGCTTGGTCAGGTTCTCCAACATAAAGCTCAAGGCCGATGCGGAATAGCTCATGGTATCGCTTCCGTGAAGCACAACAAAACCATCATAATCCACATAGTTTTCTTCAATCATTGAAGCTATTGTGGCCCAATACCTTGGATTCATATTGGATGAATCTATAGGCTTTTCAAATGAAACTCCGGTCAAGGTACAATCCAATTGGTTCAACTCAGGGATATTCTTGATGAGCTCATCAAAATTGAAAGCACGCAAAGCCCCGGTCTTATAATCCTTAACCATACCAATGGTGCCTCCGGTATAGATTAGTAGAATATTGCTTTTTTGCTTCACGGTCATATATCAAATACCTTTTGGGAATTCTTGGTGGTCACTGACGCAATTTCTTCAATGGATTTTCCATAGATATCCGATAGCTTTTCCAACACCTTACTAATATAGGCGCTTTCATTTCGCTTTCCCCTATATGGAACTGGAGCCAAATACGGCGAATCCGTTTCCAAAACTATATGTTCCAAATCGATTTGATCTAAAAATTGGTCGATTTTTCCATTTTTGAAAGTGGCCACCCCGCCAATCCCCAATTTCATACCATAGGAAATGGCTTGATGGGCTTGCTCCAAAGTTCCCGTAAAACAATGAAAAATTCCAAATAGACCATCTCCTTTTTCCTGCTCGAGAATCTCAAAGATTTCATCAAACGATTCCCGACAATGGATCACAATAGGCAAACCATGTTTCTTGGCTAGACGTATTTGATACACGAAAGCATCTTGCTGTTGCTTCAAAAAAGTTTTGTCCCAATATAGGTCGATACCTATTTCGCCAACGGCATAAAACTTCCGTTTGGACAACCATTCCTCGACCTGTACCAATTCCTCCTTGTAGTTTTCTTTGACGTGTGTAGGATGCAATCCCATCATTAAAAACACATTTTCTGGATATTCCTTTTCCAAATCCAACATGGATTGGGTATAGGTGGAATCAATGGCGGGAATGAAGAAACGCTGCACCCCGGCATCCACCGCACGCTGCATCATTTCTTTTCTATCACCGTCAAAGGCCTCGCTATAAAGATGGGTGTGGGTATCTGTTATAATCATATCGCAAAAATAGGCTTATCTTAGACCTTCCAAAACTTTGTTTTGCATATTACACATAGATGCTTCGACTGGGCTCAGGATGACATCTCTCAATCAACCATATGGCATCACTTAAAAAATTTCTTGAATCCAAAAGCTACACTAAGATACCCCTGTCTTTCACGGAGACCAACCATTTTGAACTTGCTGCCAAAATCAATGGGATCACCGGTAGATTTATCCTAGACACCGGAGCTTCCAACACTTGTGTGGGAATGGACAGGATTGATTTTTTCAAGATGGTTTCCGAAAGCACCGATGTAAAAGCCGCAGGAGCTGGGGCCACCGAAATGGAAACCTTGATTTCTACCAAAAACAAAATCAAAATAGGGGATTGGAAAAAGAGTCGGCTTAAAATCGTTCTCTTTGATCTAGTACATGTAAACAAAGCCCTTACCTCCCACAATGCGTTACCTGTAGATGGCATTATTGGGGCCGATATTCTTAAAAAAGGTAACGCTGTTATTGATTATGATAAAAAATGCCTTTATCTAAAATTAAAGTAGACACCTTCACCTCAATTTCTTTTCAAAAAAGCAAACATCTGCATTGTGGTAGTGAACCGGCAAATCTGAAGTATTCTTAAGCTTCCGAATTCCTAAAAATTCAAAGCCACTTTTGGTATAATGTCCTATTAGGCCATCATTTTTTCCACACGTATCCATTCGGATAAATTTCTTATCGGTGGCTTTCGCAAAATCGGTGGCCCAATCCAAAATCTTTGCAACAAAATTCCCGCCCCTAAAATTTGGGTTGGTAGCAATTCTATGGATATATATGGAAAATTCGTTGTCCTTTTCCTCCCAGATTTGGGGGTCCCTGAATGTTATGGCCCACACGCAAGCAATCTCACCATTGATCAACAACTTAAATTGTCGGTTGTCATCGACCTCTGTAACCACTAATTCATGGCTAAATTCAGGCCACTGGTTCTCAGGAAACTTCACTTTCTGAAAATCGGTGGCCAGTTTATAAAGCCTAAAAATTTCGGGAATATCGTTTCTGGTGCTGTTGGTAATCAGCATTTTTCGATACTTTAAGTTGTTTGAAAGAGAGGCATCCACATTAACCTCACTAAAACCCTACGATTTAAAGCTCCAGAGCTTTTTTCACATCACCATCCATCAACAGCTCCACCGGGCTTTCCAAAGCTTCCTTGACCGCTACCAAGAAACCAACGGACTCTTTTCCGTCAATGATTCTATGATCGTAGGACAATGCCACATACATGATAGGCGCAATGGCAATGGCACCATCTCTTACAATGGGTCGCTCTACAATGTTGTGCATTCCTAAAATCCCACTTTGTGGTGGGTTGATGATGGGTGTGGACAACATGGAACCAAATACCCCTCCATTGGAAATGGTAAAGGTACCACCTGTCATTTCATCAACGGTAATTTGGCCATCCCTTGCCCTAAGCGCCAAACGCTTTACTTCAGCTTCAACACCCCTAAAGGTCAAGTTTTCCGCATTTCGGATTACAGGTACCATAAGACCTTTGGGCCCGGAAACAGCAATACTGATATCGCAGAAATCATAGGTGATCATCTCCTTGCCATCGATCATAGAATTTACGGCAGGATACATTTGCAATGCTCGGATAACCGCCTTGGTGAAGAATGACATAAAGCCCAAACCTACGCCGTGCTTTTCCTTAAATTCTTCCTTGTACTGATTGCGTAGCTCAAAGATAGGAGACATATCCACCTCATTGAAGGTGGTCAACATCGCGGTTTCATTCTTGGCAGCTACCAAACGCTCTGCTACTTTTCTACGAAGCATGGACAATTTGGAACGGGTCTCCCCCCTATTCCCTCCAGTAGGTGTACCCATGGATGGAACTGCTTGCACCGCATCTTCTTTGGTGATGCGACCATCTCTACCCGTACCAGAAACGGACGAAGGTTCAATCCCTTTTTCATCCAAAATCTTCTTGGCAGCAGGCGAAGGTGTACCAGAGGCGTAAGTTTCCTTTTTAGGCTCGGCTTTCTTGGCTTCTGCCTTAGGTTCTTCTTTTTTGGGTTCCTCTTTGGCTTCTGCCTTGGGAGCATCTCCTTCCGGTTTTTTGGCACTGGTATCAATAAGGCATACCACTTCGCCGACCGCCACAGCATCCCCTACTTCAGCTTTTAGCGTTATAATTCCACTTTCTTCCGCAGGAAGTTCCAATGTTGCCTTGTCCGAGTCAACCTCTGCAATGGCTTGATCCTTTTCCACATAATCTCCATCCTCAACCAACCACTCGGCTATCTCAACCTCTGTAATGGATTCCCCAGGAGAGGGAACTTTCATTTCTAGTACCATGCTATACGCGTTTATACTTTATTATCGAATTAACATATTGTCCTTACTCTTATCAAAGACATACTCCAACACTTGGGCATGCCTTCTTTGGGAACGCACCGCACTTCCTGCGGCGGGAGCTCCATAAAATCTTCGTGAAGCCACCCTGAATTGTTTGGCTTCATCAAAATGCATCATCAAATGCCCCCAAGCACCCATATTTCTAGGTTCTTCTTGAGCCCAAACAATGTCGTCTGCATTTTTATACTTCTTGATGATGTTCTGCATCTCACCTGTTGGCAAGGGGAACAATTGCTCCACACGCACCAAGGCCACATCATCCCTTTTCAATTCTTCCCGTTTATCCAAGAGATCATAATAGAACTTTCCGGTACAGAACACCAATGTTTTGACTTTGGCTGCTTTTGCCTCGGCATCATCGATTACCATTTGGAAGCTTCCATTGGCCATTTCCTCTTTGGTGGAAACCACTTTAGGATGCCTCAACAAACTCTTCGGCGTGAATACCACCAAAGGTTTCCTGTAATCGGCTTTCATCTGTCTACGCAACAAATGGAACAGGTTGGCCGGAGTAGTGACATCTGCTACATACATATTGTCCTTGGCACACAACTGAAGGTACCGCTCCATTCTGGCGGATGAGTGTTCAGCTCCTTGTCCTTCATACCCATGTGGCAACAACAGCACCAAACCGTTCTGCAATTTCCATTTATCTTCGGCAGAAGACAGGTATTGATCAATAATGATCTGGGCTCCATTACTGAAATCCCCAAACTGAGCCTCCCAAATGGTAAGGGTCTTTGGGCTTGCCATGGAATACCCATAGTCAAAGCCCATTACCGCATATTCCGACAACAAGGAATTATAGATATGGAACTTCCCATTTTGGTTGTCCCCAAGTTCATTCAACAAAGTTACCTCTTCCTCGTGCATCTCTGTCTTGATCACAGCATGACGATGGGAGAAAGTCCCTCGTTCCACGTCTTGACCCGTCATACGCACATCAAAGCCTTCCTCGATCAGGGAACCGTAGGCCAAAAGTTCACCCATGGCCCAATCCAACTGATTGTCCTCAAAGTACATTTTATGGCGTGCCTCCACCAATCGCTCCAGCTTTCTCAGAAACTTCTTGCCTTCAGGAAGCGCAGTGATTCCTTTGGCAATTTCCGTCAATTTTTTGAGGTCGTATGAAGTATCCATGGTTTCCAACATGGTATCTTCGGTCACTTGGCCAAATCCTTCCCATTCATCTTGCATGAAAGGGGTTATTCTTGTTTTCTCTATTTTTCTGGAATCGAGAAGGTTTTCTTCAAGGTTCTTTTTGTATTCCTCCTCCAGATTTCTTACGTAGTCCTTGTCAATAATGCCCTCGGCAATCAGTTTCTCTGCATAGATATCCCTTGGGTTCTGGTGCTTGGATATGGACTTGTACAGCAAAGGTTGTGTGAACTTCGGCTCATCCCCTTCGTTATGTCCATATTTTCTATAACCCAATAGATCCAAGAAAATATCTCGCTTGTATCGCATTCTGTACTCCAATGCAAAAATGGAAGCATGCACCACAGCTTCGGCATCATCCGCATTGACGTGCAATACGGGGGACAGGGTAACCTTGCCCACATCGGTACAATAGGTAGAGGAACGGGCATCTAGATAGTTGGTAGTAAACCCGATCTGGTTATTTACCACGATATGGATAGTCCCTCCGGTAGCATACCCGTCCAAACGGGCCATTTGTATGATTTCATAAACCACACCTTGTGCCGCAAAGGCCGCATCGCCATGCACCAAAATAGGCAGGACCTCTGAAACATTGTCGGTATGGTCACGGTCTTGTTTTGCGCGGGTTATTCCTTCAACAATGGCATTTACGGTTTCCAAATGCGAAGGGTTGGGCGCAATGTTCATGTTCACCATCTTTCCGGAATCGGTCTCCCGCATGGAGGTCCATCCAAGGTGATACTTTACATCCCCATCAAAGATGGTCTCTTCATAATCTTTTCCATCGAACTCACTGAAAATGTCCTTGGGAGATTTCCCGAAGATGTTGGTCAGCACATTCAAACGGCCACGGTGGGCCATTCCCATTACAAATTGTTTCACCCCGCTATCCGCGGCCTTTTCTATGATTGCATCCAAAGCAGGAATCAAAGACTCTCCACCTTCCAAAGAAAATCGTTTCTGACCCACATATTTGGTATGCAAAAAGCTTTCAAAGGAAACGGCCTCATTCAATTTTCTAAGGATGGCCTTTTTTTCTTCCGGATTGAAATTGGGATGGTTGTCGTTTACGTTGAGCCAATCCTGGATCCATTGGATACGTTCAGGGGTACGGATGTACATATATTCCACTCCAATGGAATCGCAATAAATACGCTCCAAATGGGCCACAATTTCCTTCAAAGATGTGGAACCGATTCCCAGAATCTTTCCAGCATCAAAAATGGTATCCATATCCGCTTCGGACAGGCCAAAGTTGGCAATGTCCAAAGTAGGCTCATACTTTCTTCTTTCCCTTACCGGGTTGGTTTTGGTAAAGAGGTGCCCCCGGGAACGGTACCCATCTATCAAACGGATGACCTGAAACTCCTTTTGCAGGGTTTCGGGCATTTCCACCTGTTTTCCATTGGCAAGAATTACCGTGCCGGTATTGCCGGAATCTATCCCCAAATCTTCCAAGGAGCTTTCCATTCCGAAATCAAATCCTTGAAAAAAAGCCCTCCAACTGGGCTCCACACTATCGGGGTTCGTAAGATATTTATCGTACAGCTCCGCAAAAAATGAGGTGTGTGCTGCGTTTAAAAATGAATATTTGTCCATGGACAGCTAATAGCTAAAAACCTATCTAAAAATTTTATCAAAAATACAACAAATACAACAGTTGGCCTACAAAGTTGCATTTAATCAAAAAAAACTTTTAGGTGTGATATTTGTGTTTGTACCAAACTTTCTGCCATTCTCTTTTCAAGACCAGAAATGCCACTTGTGCCGATAGGTCCACTACATCGGAAAAAGGTAAATTTCCAATCTCTTCTTCCGGAATATCCACCACATAAAGCAGATTTAGGTATTGGGGGAACTTTTCAACAATGAGCACATAGATTTTTTCATGGAGAAGACTTTTGAGTTCGGTTGGTGTGATACCCTCATGAAGAATGAATGGCACATTGGCCAAACCAAAGTCCTTTTCCAGTTGGAGCAATAGATTCTGGTACAATTGCTCCTTTTGGGCCATTTCCAAAAGTTCCAGACTGTTGTTAAAGTTGGACAGCATATGGTATGTACGTCCTATCCGGTAAAAAAGATTTACTCGGACTTGACTATTTCACCTTCTTTCATCACAAAAACTACATTCCTTAAGGTATTCACATCGCTCTCTGGATTTTCGTTCACAGCGACAATGTCTGCCAAAAACCCTTCCTTGAGCTGTCCAAGACTATCTCCCATCCCCAAAAGTTGGGCATTGGTAATGGTAGCTGATTTTATGGCTTCCACTACAGGCATCCCCGCCTCTACCATGTATACAAATTCGCGTGCGTTTTCACCATGTGGAAAAACAGCGGCATCGGTTCCAAAAGCAATTGGGACCCCTTTTTTATAGGCTTTCTGGAAGGTAGCTTGAATTTTTGGACCTATTTCACTGGCCTTCTTGGCCACCACATCTGGAAAGTATCCTGGCTTTTTGGCATTTTCAGTAACTTCCTTGCCTGCAGTGATCGTAGGCACCAAATAGGTATTGTGCTTTACCATGAGATCCATGGTTTCCTCACTCATTAGTGTTCCATGCTCAATGGTTTTGATACCACCCAAAATGGCCCTTTGCATTCCTTCATCACCATGGGCATGGGCCGCAGTGAGCATGTTGTAGTCTTTTGCGGTTTCTGTAATCGCCTTTATTTCTTCAATGGTGAATTGCGGGTTCTGCCCACTCTTGGCCACACTGAGCACTCCTCCCGTAGCGGTGATTTTAATAACATCCGCCCCATCTTTATAACGTTGTCTAACCGCTTTTTTTCCATCTTCAGGAGAATTAACCACCCCTTCCTTGGGACCGGGATCTCCCATTAAATCTTTCTTCATCCCATTGGTTGGATCCGCATGGCCTCCTGTTGTACCAATGGCCTTACCTGCCGTAAAAATCCTTGGTCCCATAACAACCCCTTTGTTTATGGCATTTCGAAGTGCGATGTTGACCCCGCTTCCACCTAAATCGCGAACGGTGGTAAAGCCCGCCATTAACGTGTTTTTGGCATATATTGTTGATTGAAATGCTACATCAGCATCATTTAAAGTAAACCTTTGGACGTAGGTATTTGGACTGGACTGACCTTCAATATGCACGTGCATATCTATGAATCCAGGCATTACGGTCTTGTTCTTCAAATCCACCACCGTATCTTCCGAGCCGCCAGTTTTATACCCATTCTCAATGGATTTAATACTATTTCCCGAAACAATTATGGTTTTCTCGGTGAGCATTTTACCTGATTTCACATCCAATAAACGCCCACAATGGAGATAGGTTTCTTGAGCTAATGCCAGGGTACTAAAAAGCAATACGGAAAGAAAGATGAGTTTTTTCATTTTAAAGGGTTTAGTCAATTAGTTTGACTAATGTAAGTATCCATTCCGTGATAACCTAAAATCAGAACTCCAGTACACTTAAATAAAAAAGCCTGTCCAATGGGCAGGCTTCACTATTCCAATGAATTATAAAAACTCTATCTTCTTACTTTAAGCTCCCAATCCCATGCAGATTTCAGGGCTTCATCCAAAGAAGATTTGGCTTTCCAACCCAACACTTCATTGGCCTTTTGGGTATTTGCATAAGCTTGCATAATATCCCCCGCCCTTCTATCTACGATCTTATAATTGAGTTCTTTTCCTGACACGCGTTCAAAACTTTGAATCACTTCCAATACCGAGCTTCCTTTTCCTGTCCCCAGATTGAAGACCTCGTAGTTCTCTTGGTTATTCCCATTAATCAAGCGCTTTAAGGCAACAACATGGGCTTTTGCCAAATCGACTACATGAATGTAATCCCTTATACAGGTACCATCTTCCGTAGGGTAGTCATTACCAAACACAGAAAGCTGCTCTCGAAGTCCAACCCCTGTTTGTGTAATGTAAGGCACCAAGTTTTGCGGCACCCCAATGGGAAGTTCCCCAATATGTGCCGTTGGATGTGCGCCAATGGGATTAAAATAACGAAGTGCAATGGCATTTAGGTTGGCGTTTACCCGACATGTATCATAAATGATCTCCTCTCCAACCTGTTTTGTATTTCCGTAGGGAGATTCGGCAGATTTAACCGGTGCATCTTCCGTAATGGGCATTTCATCAGCTTCACCATATACCGTACAGGAAGAACTGAAAATAAAATTGGAATTGTTCTTTTTAATCAATTCCTGCAAAATGTACACCAGAACCCCAAGGTTGTTTTCGTAGTAGAGCAAGGGGTTTTCCATACTCTCGCCCACAGCTTTGGATGCTGCGAAATGGATTACCCCAGCAACATCACCATGTCTTGCAAAAAAATCTTGGACTTTGGTTTTTTCCCTTAAATCCAACTCTTCAAAAATGGGTTTCTTTCCTGTGATGGCCTCTATACCTTCCAAAACATCCTTGGATGAGTTGGAGAGATTGTCAATGGCAACCACTTCAAAGCCTTCGTTCTGTAATTCAACAACAGTATGGGAACCTATGTACCCCAATCCTCCTGTTACAAGTATTTTCATGTTTATTGGTTTACGAAATCAATAACCAAACTGGTTATAAACTGAATCTGCTCATCATCCAATTCAGTGTGCATGGGAAGTGATATCACTTCCTCCACCAACCGATTGGTTACTGGAAAATCAGCTTCATTATATCGTGCATCCGCATAAGCTTTTTGCTTGTGCAAGGGAACTGGATAATACACTCCACATGGAACGGAATTACTATTTAAATATTGCACCAAGCCATCTCTTTTGCCATTCAAGATTCGTAACGTATACTGATGGAAAACATGACAGTCACAACTATTTTGGCTCTCGCCACAAGCACATACGATCCTAGGGACAACTATGTGCTCCTGCCCTTCAAAAGCCTTGGAGTATTTAGAGGCAGCCTCCCATCTTTTTTGATTGTACATATCCAACTTTGGAAGTTTGGCGCGCAGCACCGCCGCCTGAATGGAATCCAATCGTGAATTGACACCAACCACATCATGATAATACCGTTCATACATGCCATGGTTGACCATCCCTCTTATTATATGGGCCAAATCATCATCATTGGTGAATATGGCACCACCATCCCCATAGCATCCTAAATTTTTTGAAGGAAAAAAAGAGGTTGACGCAACATGGCCTATGGTTCCGGCTTTCTGTTTTTTACCATTGGCGGAAGTATATGTGGCCCCAATGGCTTGGGCATTATCCTCAATCACATACAAATCATGCTTCTTGGCCAAGTCCATGAGGGCATCCATATTGGCACATTGCCCAAATAAATGAACCGGAACAATGGCCTTGGTCTTTGGCGTAATGGCTTTTTCAACTGCCTTGATATCAATGTTAAAGGTATCAGGCTCCACATCCACCAAAACAGGGGTCAGGTTCAAAAGGGCAATAACCTCCACAGTGGCCGCAAAGGTAAAATCGGCCGTAATTACCTCATCACCGGGTTGCAATCCCAATCCCATCATGCAAATCTGCAGGGCATCTGTGCCGTTGGCACAGGGTATTACGTGTTTTACATCCAAATATTCCTCCAACTCCTTCTGAAAGGCATGTACGTGCGGGCCATTGATAAATGCCGAGGAATCCAAGATTTCGGCTATGGAATCGTTCACCTCATTTTTAATGCCTTCATATTGGCCTTTGAGGTCTACCATCTGTATTTTTTTCATGCTGATAAGTTATGGCTCAAAATTAAGAAATAAAGATCCCATAATGCCCTATTCCCGAAAGAATGTATTTTAGCGGAATATGATGGTCCTACGTCTTGTTTACAACATTCTAATGCATCTTTCATGGCATATCTTGAAGGTCATTGCGCTATTTCAGCCCAAAATGAAGCTCTTTGTCATGGGGCGAAAAAAAACCTTCGAATTAGTGCAGACCGCCATCCCAAGAGGTACCAAATCTATTTGGATGCATGTAGCATCACTGGGAGAGTTTGAACAAGGGCTCCCCCTTTTGGAACAATTGCGCCTGCAGTACCCTGACCATAAATTGGTACTTTCCTTTTTTTCCCCATCGGGCTATGAAGTAAAAAAGAACACCTCAGCTGCTGATGTGGTGGTATATCTTCCCATGGACACCCATTCCAATGCATTCCGGTTTCTGGATTTGGTGAATCCCTCACTGGCCATTTTCGTTAAATATGAAATTTGGCCCAACTACCTGCATCAACTCAAAAAAAGAAATGTACCAACCATATTGGTATCGGCCATTTTCTCCAATCGCCAAATCTTTTTTAAGCCGTTTGGTGGATTTATGCGAAACAGTCTAAAAAGTTTTTCCCACTTCTTTGTTCAGAACGAGACCTCAAAAACCTTGTTGGCTTCCATTGGTTTTACCAATAGTACCCTAAGTGGGGATACCCGATTTGATAGGGTTTATGAAATTTTGAAACGGGACAACCGTCTCGATTTTATGGAACAATTTAAAGGAACCCAACCCTGCTTTGTGGCCGGCAGCACTTGGCCTGAAGATGAGAAGATACTGGTGGACTATATCAATTCTTCCGATCATGATTTGAAATTTGTACTTGCCCCGCACAAAATTAAACCCGAACATATTGAACGACTGATGGGCTCCATTTCAAAAAAAACCATCTGCTATTCCAACATGGGCAACCATCCCCTATCAGATTATGACGTTTTGATTATTGACACCATTGGCCTTCTCACCCAAATTTATAGTTATGCAAATGTGGCCTATGTAGGTGGAGGGTTTGCCACAGGACTGCACAATACCTTGGAACCCGCAGTGTATGGCATACCCGTATTGATTGGCCCCCATTTCAAAGGCTTCAAAGAGGCTGAAGATTTGGTGGAACTTAAGGGAATCATTCCTATTTCCACTTCAAAAGAATTTGCCCTTGCATTGGATCAACTGATAACCGATGCTGATTTTTTGGAAAAAACAGGAAAAATCAACGCTACATACATTTTACAAAACGTTGGGGCCACTCCTTTGATTATGCAGCATATAGCCCATTTACTTTAAAATATTTTGGTTAGTTTTAACAAAACTGACCTCCATGGATAAGCGTATTTTCAGGATTTCTTTGACCGCCGCTTTGGCGGGTTTTCTATTTGGATTTGACACTGTGGTCATTTCCGGGGCTAACCAACCCATTAAAGATCTTTGGGGCACCAATTGGTTTTTGGGAGATTCAATTTTCACCTTTCATGGCATATTTATTATGTCCATGGCGCTTTGGGGTACGGTAATGGGCTCTCTTTTGGGAGGTATCCCCTGCGATAGACTGGGCCGAAAAAAAACCTTGCTCTGGGTAGGAGCGCTTTACTTTATTTCTGCCTTGGGTTCGGCATTGGCACCGGAAGCGTACAGTTTTTCATTCTTCCGATTTATTGGTGGGGTCGGGGTTGGAATCTCATCTGTAGCGGCACCGGTTTATATCTCCGAAATCTCAACGGCGGAAAATCGTGGTAGGCTTACTGCTCTGTACCAGTTTAATATTGTCTTTGGCATCTTGGTTGCCTTTGTATCCAATTTTCTAATCGGGGCCATTTTTAACGAGGGTGTGGCATGGCGCTGGATGCTGGGCATTGAGGCATTGCCTGCACTCATTTATACCCTTATGGTCCTGAAGATTCCACATAGCCCCAGATGGCTTTTGCTCAAAAACCATGAAGAAACCATTGTTATCCGTTCCTTGACCTTATTGGGGATAGGACAAGATCAGGCAGTTGTGCAGTTATCAGAAATAAAACTGGCCCTTCAGGAAACGGCACACAAGCAAAAGGACAAGCTCTTCTCCGGCAAGTACAACAGACCCCTTATTTTAGCCTTTCTGATTGCGGCCTTCAACCAACTTTCGGGAATAAATTTTGTATTGTACTACGCCCCTGAAATACTGGAGCGGGCAGGTCTGGCTTCCGGCGAATCACTTTTCAGCTCTATCTCCATAGGCATCATTAATCTTATTTTCACGTTTGTTGGGATTTCTTTGATAGACAAATTGGGCCGCAAACAATTAATGTATATTGGTTCTTTTGGGTATATCATAAGTCTATCCATGGTAGCGTGGTGCTTTTATTCCAATGCAGGTTCTGTATTGTTGCTCATTTTTATTCTTATTTTCATTGCATCACATGCCATAGGTCAGGGAGCTGTGATATGGGTTTTCATTTCAGAAATATTCCCTAACAAAGTACGGTCCTACGGTCAATCATGGGGAACTGGAACACATTGGGTGTTTGCCGCGCTCATCACCCTATTGACCCCAACGTTTCTGGATGCAGAAATTGGAATTTTCAAGGATAATCCTTGGCCCATTTTTATCTTCTTCGCTTTTATGATGTTACTGCAGTTGTTCTGGGTCGTTTTTATGATGCCCGAGACCAAAGGTGTTAGCTTGGAGGAACTTGGTAAATTGCTCAGCAGAAAAAAGGGTGACGAACATTGATAGGGTACGGCACATGAGGAAAACCTGTCCGTTAATCGAATATGGATCAATTTAGGGTGGCAAATACGTGATTAATTCCTTACATTGGAGTAAATTACACTATTATGACTGATGAAATCTCTTTTGGCAACAAGCTCATGGTCGCTTTCTTGCGATTCATGGTCTTTGTCTTGGTAATTATTTTGATTGCGATCCCTGTTTGTATTTTATTGGATGTTCTTGGCGTACTGGACGCCTTAGGCATGGGTTAATAAAAAATGATATCCTGCTTTTCCATTTCGCCCGTGATCAGTTTAATGTAGGTATCTACAGCCTTATCTACGTTAGGAGACTCCGTCATATCTATATTGCCTCTCCATATCAGCTCCCGTTCTTTACCAACGCATATACAGTACAGAGAGGTTTCCAGATGGTAAATATTGAATGAATCGTAATATTCGGGGTCGTAATAAATGTCTTGATGCTCTAGGTAATCTGCGTTGAAACGCATGAACATCCTATCAATATTGTTTATTCTTTCCTTGAGGGTTCGCTTGCTATCCGCCCCAACAATCTTGGTAAACAAAATAGCATCGAAATCTTTATCCAACAATTGTTGTTCAACTTCTGACAGTTCTTCTTCCGACTTTTGCGATGATGTAAAATCCACATCAAAAAGATCTATACTGCGCATGGCTTCCACTCCTTTTTCCTCTAACTTCTTGACCAGTTTGCTCTCAAAATCCATTTGTACGGCTTCATCCTTGGCCATACCCACCACCAATACCTTGTACGCATCAAAAAGAACAATGTCAGGATTCTTCCAAGTGCTCACCAACTTTGCCGTGGAGCAACTGGAAAAAACTAAAATACCAAGAACTATCAGTTTTAATTTCATTGGAGTTGATTTAGGCCCATGCCCAACAAAGATCTGATTCTATTTAATGGGATACAAACTTACCCTGTCTTTTTTCCAGCTGTCTCTGCAATTCCTCAATGGTTTCTGCCAAGGATTTTTCAAAATCGTCCGTTCTGGACTTGGCAAAAAGTCTAGGTCCGGGAGCACTCAGTTCTATTTCGCATATTTTCCCCTCTCCAGCTTTATCGTTCTCCATTTTAAAGAGCACATTGGCTTTGATCAACCAATTGTACTTATGCTCCAACCCGTCCAACTTTTTCATTAAAATTTGATTCAATGATTCGCTGGTCTTCATTTTTAAATATTGAATTTGTACTTCCATGATTCTTATTTTGATTTTCTCCAAAGCTATGTAGTGAAACTAGAAAATTAAATGACAAATGTCAGCTTGACGAATCATCGCCATGAAAAGGGTTGGCCGGTACTTTGAAGTACCGAGAACCAAAACTCTCCCTCCATGTCTATTTTCTTCCTTTTTTTGGTCACCTCGGCTATAGGCACATAGACAAACTTGTTATTGACCTTGCTGCTCACAAATCTGGTCTTCCCTGCCATAGCCCCGTGGACTGCATGATATGCCAACCTACTGCAATAAACACTATCGCTGGAATTTGCCGGAGCACTTCTTATAATGTAACTGGGGTCTATATATTTTATGGTTATCGAAGCGTCCTTGAAATGTTCAGCTATGCGTTCCTTTAAAAATATTCCAATGTCCTGATGCTTCACATTGCCCGACGCATCCTTAACACCACTTTTCTTTTGGAACAGATGCTGCCCAGCCCCTTCCGCCACAACAATTACGGCATGTCTTTTCTGTTTCAGGCGTTGTTCCAAAGCTTTCAGGAATCCTTTTTCCCCTTCCAAGTCAAAATCCATTTCAGGAACCAGCACAAAGTTTACAACAGGCATGGCCAAAGCGGCAGAAGCAGCAATAAAACCACTATCCCTCCCCATAAGTTTTACAATGGAAACTCCGTTGAAAGCCCCTGTAGCTTCATTGTGGGCATCACGTAGAATAGGGCTGGCCACATCAAATGCGGTTTCAAACCCAAAAGATTCATCAATAAGGTCGATATCATTGTCAATGGTCTTGGGAATACCCACTACACTGATCTTGGCATTTCGCTTTTGGATTTCTTCGCCTATGGCATCAACTCCTTTAAGCGTACCGTCTCCACCAATGGCAAATAACATATCTATCTGGTTGGCCTCAAGCGTATCTACCATTACCGAAACGTCCTGGCCACCTCGTGAGGACCCCAAAAATGTACCTCCAAACTGGTGAATGTCCTTTACCTTGTCCGGGGTAAGTTCTACAAACCCATGCCCTTTATCCGGATTCAGACCCTCATATCCATAGGGTACACCCAGTATTTTTTTGACCCCATAAAAATAATGGAGTCCCATGACCACACCACGAATTACATTATTGATGCCCGGGCACAAACCTCCACAAGTAACAATGGCCGCCGTTGTGTGCTTGGAATCAAAAAAGATGTTCTGTCTGGGGCCTGCCTTTTCCAAACACGATGGCTCCTCCCCTGTCTTAAGACAGTGATGGTACTGGTCTATGGATAGGTCAAAGACCAATCTATCGGAATCGTTTATAAAATCGAAGATATTATCACCCTTAACTGTACTTAGCTTCAGGGGTGATTTATATTGGGGGTGGCCTAAACTTGCTATCCGAAATTCACTCATTTGCTCTCTATGTTTTGGAGGTAAAATTTTGTTGCCATTACCCCTCTCTCCAAAGTTACCATGAAAAGGAGCAATAGCAACAAAAATCATCAATCTAAAGCAAGAACAGGAATTTCCGAATGCAACGTTAACAGTTTTGTTAAACGACCTTCAGAGGGTGTACTGTTTTGCGCATGGTTTCTGGGCAAGATGGCCAATAAGTCAATCTGTTTTTCATTGATGTAGTTGAAAATTCCCTCCTCTACATCTTGATTCTTATTGAACGTATGCTCCAAATAGAAATGCTCCAAGTAGTATTCCAAAGAATCCTCGGTGCTTTCCGCAACAGATTCTTCATCATAGATGGATTCTTTGTAGATGGTCAGCACATGTACCCTTGAATTAAAAGTACGCGCCACATCCAATAAAGTCTCCAAAACCTTCTTATCGTCAATTTTCTCTCCGCCCATGACCAAAGCAATGTCCTTAGGCTCCTTGATGCGACAACCATAAGGAATCGAAATTACCGGACACTTGGCATCCAGAACAAGTCTTGAGGTGTTGGTTATGGCCTCATCCGTAATTTTATCCCCCATGGTCCCCATCATGATCAGGTCTGCATTGTTCTCGGATTGGGCCGATAAAATTGTGCTGGTCATCTTACCGGTAGCCGTCTGGAATTCGGGGGGCAATTTTAATTTCTTGTCTATTGACTTTACCACATTTGAGAAATCTTCTTTCAAAGACTCTTCCTCTGAGGTGCTAATGGGCATTGCTCCTACATACATCGCCAAAATGGCAATGGAACGATCTGGCCCCACAAAGTTGATCACATATTCCAATGCGTTCACTGAAGCTTCAGAAAAATCAAAAGGAATCAATATTTTTTTTATGCTGCTCATACCAAAAAAATTAAGTGTTTTAAAACCTTCATATCAAAAATAGACCAGATAAGTTAACCAAAACATGATAGTTGTCATGTAAGGATTTCGCCCAGACTGACATTTATCATATTTTATACTAAGCTGTGCATCTAATTTTGACCTATAATCCAAAGGTATGCAGCTATGTGTGAATTAGTTCAAAAGTATAACGTTCCTGGACCCAGATATACCAGTTACCCCACGGTTCCTTATTGGGATTTGGAGAATTTCTCTGGCAAGAAATGGAAATCAACCGTACTAAAAGCGTTTCAGGAAAACCCAGAAGAAGGCATCAGCCTGTATGTGCATCTACCTTTCTGCGAAAGTCTTTGCACTTTTTGCGGATGCCATAAACGTATTACCAAACGACATGAGGTAGAATTACCCTATATAAAATCGGTAATAGAGGAGTGGCGATTGTACACGGAGCTTCTTGGCAAAAAGCCCATACTAAAGGAACTTCATTTAGGTGGAGGCACTCCTACTTTCTTCTCTCCAGAACATCTGACCATGCTGGTTAACGGCATTCTTAGATTGGCAAAAAAGGCTGAAGATGCCCAATTCAGTTTTGAAGGGCATCCCAACAATACCACAAAGGCACACTTACAGGCCCTTTTTGATGTAGGGTTCAGAAGAGTCTGCTACGGTGTACAAGACTACAATTTAACGGTACAAAGGGCCATCAACAGAAAACAGCCTTTTGAAAATGTAAAAAATGTGACGGAGTGGGCCAGGGAAATTGGGTACACATCGGTTGGACATGATATTATCTATGGCCTACCTTTCCAAGATTGTTCCCATGTGGAGGAAACCCTAACAAAGACCAGAGCCCTTCAACCCGACAGGATCGCCTTTTTCAGTTACGCCCATGTTCCATGGTTAAAAGGCAATGGACAACGAGGTTATAAAGAAACCGACCTTCCTTCGTCCGTTGAGAAAAAAGCACAATATGAAATGGGCAAAAGAATGCTTACCGAATTTGGATACAAAGATGTGGGCATGGATCATTTTGCACTTCCTACCGATAATTTGTACACCGCACTCAATAATGGCACCCTGCACCGAAACTTTATGGGCTACACACCCTCCAAGACCAAACTTTTGATAGGTTTAGGAGCATCAAGCATTAGCGACAGTTGGTATGGATTTGCCCAAAATGTAAAGAGCGTAGAGGAATATCAACATTTGGTATCACACGGACTTATTCCTATTTTTAGGGGACATATCCTAACTCAAGAAGATCAAATTGTTAGACAACACATTCTTAACTTGATGTGTCAGTTTGAAACCTCGTGGGACAAGAAGGAAGAAGAGGTGGTCGATTTTCAAAAAATCATCGGAAACCTTTACGAAATGGAATCCGATGGACTCATTGAAATCGGAAAAAACCACATCAAAGTAACGCCAAAGGGAAGACCCTTTATACGGAACATCAGCATGGCCTTTGATGTAAAGTTACATCGAAAACAGCCAGATACCCGAATATTTTCCATGACCGTTTAACCTAAACATGAAAAAAATGAAAAGCATAATCGTACCCATCGATTTTTCAAAACAATCCGAACGAGCCTTAAAAGTGGCGGCCTCCCTCGCAAAGAAAAACGACGCAGAGCTATTGGTGCTGCATATGTTGGAACTATCCCCAGCCCTAATGAGTGAATCTGGCTATATTTCACAGGAACAGGTCGTCCATTTGATCAAAATAGGGGAAAAAAGGTTCGCAGATTTTTTAGACAAGCCCTATTTAACGGGTGTTAAAATTATCCCGGTAATCAAACATTACAAAGTTTTCAGTGAAGTGAATGAAGTAGCTGAAAAACATAATGTAGACCTAGTTGTAATGGGGTCTCATGGTACGGACGGGTTAGAAGAAATCTTTATTGGCTCCAATACCGAAAGGGTGGTGAGAACCTCAAACGTACCCGTACTTGTAATCAAAGGAGATGCGAAGGAATTCACTCCCGAGCGATTCGTTTTTGCTTGTGATTTTGCCAAAGAGAGCATACCCGCCGTGCAAAAAGCCGCGGACATGGCCAAATTGCTAAAATCGGAATTACTCTTGGTTTATGTGAACACCCCAGGGGATGAATTCCTAAGCACAGACGATGCATACGCCAAAATCACCAAATTCCTAAAAGATGCCAATTTGGGAATTCAGGTAGAAATCCATAATGATTATACGGTTGAAAAAGGTGTTCTTAATTACAGTGAGAAAGTTGCTGCTGACCTTATTGGAATACCCACCCACGGAAGAAGAGGGCTTTCCCATTTCTTTATGGGCAGTATTGGCGAGGACATTGCCAACCATTCCAAAGTACCCGTAATGACTTTTAAAATTTAATTGGGTTGCATTTTTTTTGATTGGTTTAATGCAAGCCAAAAAGGGGAGGTCGGTAAAATCGGTCTCCCCTTTTTTCATGATGTCCCAAAATCACCCATTAAACCGTTCATGGGCCGCTTTTTCAAGAGCTTCCCTATGGTCTGGATGCGCAATTGAAATCAAGGCTCGAGCCCTTTGTTGAAGATTTTTCCCGTAGAGGTCTACCACCCCGTGCTCCGTGGCTACATAATGTACGTGGGCCCGGGTAGTGGTTACTCCCGCCCCTTGCTTCAAATAGGGAACAATCTTGGAAACACCTTTGTTGGTGGCCGAAGACATGGCAAAGATAGGCTTACCTCCTTCAGAAAGTGATGCCCCCCGAATAAAGTCCATTTGTCCGCCAACTCCAGAGAACTGCCTGCTTCCAATGGTATCTGCACACACCTGTCCAGTGATATCAATCTCAATGGCACTGTTGATGGCCGTTACTTTGGGGTTCTTTCTAATGACGGCAGTGTCGTTGGTATACGCCGCTTCTTTAAAGTGGCACAGCGGATTGTCATCAATAAAGTCGTACAGTTTTCTTGATCCCACAGCAAAGCAACTTACCACCTTTCCCTGTTTCACCTTTTTATCCTCTCCTGTTACAACACCTTGTTCTATTAAAGGCAGCACCCCATCCGAAAACATTTCAGTATGGATTCCCAATCGTTTGTGATTTCCTAATTTGGACAATACAGCATTGGGGATATTGCCTATGCCCATTTGTAGGGTAGCCCCATCTTCAATCAAAGAAGCCACATGGCCTCCTATTTGAAGTTCCAGTTGGGATATTTCCGTTTGTCCATGTTCATGTATGGGTTGGTTCACTTCAATGGCATGATCTATTTGATTGATGTGGATAATACCATCTCCATGGGTTCTTGGCACTCTTGGGTTGATCTGCGCCACTACCTTTTTTGCCATTTCTATGGCGGGAAGAGTTACATCCACCGATACCCCCAATGAACAATATCCGTGTTTATCTGGTGGTGAAACCTGAATGAACGCCACATCTAAATCAATAATCTTTCTGCGGAACAATAAATGGATCTCACTAAGGAAAATAGGGACATAGTCCCCTTTGAAGCCATTTACAAATTGGCGAACGTTTCCGCCTACGAACAAACTGTTCAACCGAAAGCTTTCATTACAGGGTGCCTGGGTATACCGAGCCTCGCCTTCGGTATGGATGGACACAATTTCTACATCGGATAGCTCTATATGCCGATCGCAAAGCGCATCAATAAGCACATTGGGAGTCATGGCCGCACCTTGAAAAAAAACCCTGTTTCCAGATTGCACAATTTGTACTGCTTCTTCAGCTGATGTTATCTTCATGTCACAGATTTATATGGTGGGCACAACAATCCGCTGCACCCCATCGAATTCTTATGTTTTAAATATTCAACGGATTTAAGGTTGATGGCACTCTATGGCGGTCGAAGCCAGGTTGGTGGGCACAGGTTTGGGTGAAACATAGGGAATACCCAATCCAAGCCCTCGGATGATAAAAAGAAGACCAATGAGCACTACAAAAACGGGAATCAGTTTTTGCACACGAAATTTGAACGAGTTCCCCATCCATGTTTTTGAAAAGACCACTAGACTCATCAAAGGCACTGTCCCCAATCCAAACAAAATCATGTAAAGTCCTCCCTGAACTGGACCAGCCAAGGCAATGGCACCCAATACGGCCATATATACCAATCCGCATGGCAGAAATCCATTCAGAAACCCAATGGTCAAAAAAGCATCCGGCGTCTTTTTCTTGAGCTCAGCCCCAAGTTTCGATTTCACCCTGCCCAAAATTGTATAAATCGGTCTTAAAAACTTATGCCCATTGAGATACTTCCCAGGGATCAGGACCAGTAAAATCATGATGGCGCCTATGGCAATGGACAATTTTTGCTGCATCCCAAAAAGGGACAAGCCTTTACCCAAAAAGCCAAAAAGCATTCCTATTATTCCATAAGCCATGAGTCTCCCTGCATGGTAAAGGGAAAGCTGGCCCATTTTTTTTACGTTGTTCTGCTGATCCACCGGTAACATAAAGGCAATGGGGCCGCACATGCCCAAACAGTGCAGACTACCAAACAACCCAAGAACCAATGCTGATGACAACATAACTTAATACACGAGTTTCTGTTTATGAAAAAAAGTATTCCCCTCGTACTGCCAATCTACGGTAATGTCCCAGCGACCGCCCACCAAGCTATTGTCAGGTATGAGCAAATGTGTTTTGGACAAACTTATGGGAAAGTCAGTATCCAAGCGCTTGTTGGACGGTCTGTATAGGGACACTCTTCCTGATATTTTTTGAGGGTCGAACTGTTCTGGAAAAAAGATGGTTACCCCTTCCGAAGATTTCTCAATTCGAAGTACGGCATCCATATCACGGGCCGTATTGGAAGCATCCAAGTTTTGTTGATAGGTCAGTTCTTTTTTATAATAATCTTCCGTAACCAAATCATGGTTGGCCCTATCATCTGTACTCATTCTAAATACAAAATATAGGATAAAGGTTATAAACGCTATAAAAGCCAACACTATTCCCGTTCCCCAATTGATCCTCATTGTTTTTCTTTTTGTTGGGTCCGGCAAACATCCAGACCTTCGTTCAACTCCTAATTATAACTTCTTGGGCCCAAAAACTGAGTCGTTGTGGTTTCAATCACTTCGTCACCGCTGTAGACCGCAATCTTCAATTTATCCTTGTCGCCCGTTAACTCCGAAGCATTGATCTCTACAAACAATGTTCCTTCGGTGAGTTCTTCTGCCGGCACCTTAAAGGTATCTTGGGATACCATTTTTATGGTTCCCCTGTGCGACATCAGTTTAAAGGATACATTTTCTATATCCTTGGTGGTCTTGTTCACCAATTTGTAGGTATACACATTACTGATGATGTTGTTCTCCTTACGTTCGTACAACTGCCCGGGCAAACGCAGGATGTTTGCCTCAACCTCATTGCGTAAGAACAACATACCGATCAATATGCCGATCAGCACGGCAAGAACGGCCGTATACCCTTTCATTCTCGCTGTGAACTTAAACTTGTTCTTATTGAGTATCTCATCTTCACTAGCGTATCTGATCAAACCTTTAGGTTTGTTGATACTATCCATGATGTGATCGCACTCATCAATACAGGCGGTGCAGTTAACACATTCCAACTGGGTGCCATTTCGGATGTCTATTCCTGTGGGGCATACATTCACACATTGAAAACAATCAATACAGTCACCATGACCCAATGCATCCCTATCTTCATTTTTTCTGAACTTTTTACGTCCATTCTCTCCTTCACCTCTTTTATGGTCATAGGCCACCACTATGGATTTATCATCCAACAACACCCCTTGAAGCCGTCCGTATGGGCATGCAATAATGCAAACTTGTTCCCGGAACCAGGCAAAAATAAAGTAGAACACTGCGGTGAAAATCAACAAGGGCACCATGGTTCCCAAATGGGCCGTTGGGCCTTCGGTGATATACTGAATCAGTCTATCACTGCCAATCAAATAGGCCAAAAAGACGTTGGCAATCAAAAAAGAGATGATAAAGAAGATGGTCCATTTTAATACCCGTTTTCTAATTTTCTGGCCATTCCATGGCGATTTATCCAATCGCATCTGGGCTCCACGGTCCCCATCAATCCAGTACTCAATCCTCCGAAAGACCATTTCCAAAAAGATAGTCTGGGGGCACATCCATCCGCAAAAAATACGACCGTAAGCTACGGTGAACAGTGCAATAAAGACCACTCCAATGATCATGGAGACCACCACAAGATGAAAGTCTTGGGGCCAAAACGGGAGTCCAAAAATATTGAAACGCCGTTCCAACACGTTGAACATTAAAAACTGGTGTCCGTTGATCTTTATAAAGGGAGCTGCCACCAAAAAGGCCAGCAATGCATAACTGACGTACTTGCGATAGTCATAAAAACGCCCGCTTGGCTTTTTGGGAAAAACCCACGCCCGCTTACCTTCTTCAGTAATTGTTCCTATGGAATCCCTAAAATTCTCCTCCATTGCCCTCTTTTTTTGTTCGGTGAAAACCTATTGTTTTCCAGACCCTATTCTTACTCCATTACCACATCGGTGGAATCTGAAACCTGCTCTGCTGGTTGGGTATCCGGTGCGGCCTGTGCTGGTTCGGGTGCATTTGGATCTACCCAAACATCTCCTTCGGGTGCTTTTGGATTGGCTGGAGTGGTTCCTCCCAAGCTTATCACATAGCTTGCCACTTGGGCAATCTCAGCGGGCTTAAAGCTTTGTTTCCATGCCACCATTCCTTTACCATCACGCCCTCCTTCGGAAATGGTATTGAACACATTTTTGATGCCTCCACCCAAAATCCAATATTCATCAGTTAGGTTGGGACCAATTCCACCACCTCCATCGGCCATGTGGCAAACTACACAGCTAGTGGTAAAAATCTTCTCTCCTGCACTTAGGTCTGCGGCATCGGTCAACAATTCAACAGTACTGGCATCCACCAAATCCTTTGCGGTTTTTTTGTACTCTTCAATCTCTATTTTGGCTGCAGCCACTTCTTGTTCGTATTCTTCGGCTTGGGTATACTCCCCAATAACATGAAAGCGTACCAAATACACCACTCCAAAAACAATGGTAGCATAGAAAAGGTAGACCCACCACGGCGGCAAGACATTGTCCAATTCTCGGATGCCATCATAATTGTGATCCATGATGATTTCTTCTTCACGCTCTATGGATTTGGTCCTTGTAAGGCGCTTCATGAGGTTATTGACCCATGTCCACTCCATTTTTTTGTTCTTGGTGGCCAAGTACCTTTCCTTACCTTCTTCGGAAAGGGTCTGGAACATGATGTTCTCAATGGAACTCAGTATAAGTTCTATGGCAATGAGAATCATCAACACCAATAGCATAAAAAACTGTGTTATGGGATATTCGATGATGGCCGGTTTATCGCCAGAGTCTACAAAGTATTCCATTAATCCGAAGATTAAGAAGAATAGTACGGGTACGCGTATCCACCAGGGTGTTTTTGTGCTCATAGTATTATAGTTTGTTTTGTTGATCATTATGGTCCAATGGCAGTTCCCCCATCTCTTTTATGTGCTCCTTGGAGGCAGTAAATACCCACCAAAAAAGAAGAACAAAAAACAAGAAGAAGATCAAGAGGGAAACCATGGGGTAGTTGGCCACCCCTTCTATAGTTTCCATATGGTTCTTTACAAATTTCAACATGGTTATGTTAGATTTTAGAGACAAGAATCAAGACGTAAAACTTTAAAGTCATCTTAATTTTGGTCTTGCTTCTTGACTCTTGATTCATGATTTCTTTTTACTCTTTATTTTCTGATAACAGTTATTCCGCTTCCTTGATTTTGATATCCGTACCCAAACGTTGTAGGTAGGCTATTAGCGATACGATCTCACGATTTCTCATCTCTACGAAGTCATCTCCATTTTCCTGAGCGTATTTTTTATCGGCCTCATAGGTCTTTACAAACTCTGGATCGGCATATAGGTTCTTTTCTATTTGCTCTGCTTGTTCTGCCATGGATTGTTGTGCGTTGGCGATATCTTCTTCGGTGTAGGGCACGCCCAATTTTACCATGGCCTCCATCTTGGCTTGAACACCACTACGGTCATGCTCATTTTTAACCAACCATTGATAGGCTGGCATGATGGAACCTGAGGAAGTACTCTGCGGGTCCAACATATGGTTCAAATGCCAATTGTCTGAATATTTACCTCCAACGCGAAGCAAATCGGGCCCTGTACGTTTACTACCCCATAGGAAAGGGTGATCGTACACAAACTCACCTGCCTTTGCATATTCTCCATAGCGCTCCACCTCGCTCCTGAATGGTCTTACCATTTGGGAATGACAGCCCACACATCCTTCACGAATGTAGAGGTCACGCCCTTCAAGCTCCAATGGTGTGTACGGTTTAACACTGGTAATGGTCGGGATATTTGATTTTACCAAAATGGTTGGCACAATCTGAACAATTCCTCCAATTAAAATAGCAATGGTAGCCAAAATGGTCAATTGGACGGGTTTTCTTTCCAACCAGTTGTGGAAGGTTTCCCCAACCACACGTTTTTTGGACACTCGTTCCAAGGCAGGGGCCTCGGCCAACTCATCCTCAACACGGCTACCGGACTTAATGGTTACCACAACATTGTATATCATTACGAACATTCCCAAAATAAAGAGGCTACCTCCTATGGCCCTCATCCAATACATTGGGATAATCTGGGTTACGGTCTCCAAGAAGTTTCCATACACCAATGTCCCATCCGGATTAAATTCTTTCCACATCAAAGCTTGCGTAAATCCGGCCACATACATGGGCAGCGCATAGAGTACAATCCCCAAGGTGCCTATCCAAAAGTGAAAGTTGGCCAATCCTTTGGAATACAGTGTGGTCTTGAACATTTTAGGAACCAACCAATAGATCATACCAAAGGTCAGGAACCCGTTCCATGCCAATGCTCCAACGTGTACATGTGCAATGATCCAATCACTGAAGTGGGCAATCGCGTTCACATTTTTTAGGGAAAGCATGGGACCTTCAAATGTTGCCATACCATATCCTGTGATGGCTACTACCATAAATTTTAGAGTAGCATCACTTCGAACCTTATCCCAAACACCTCTTAAGGTCAATAATCCATTGATCATACCCCCCCAAGAAGGCGCAATCAACATAACGGAGAAGACCACCCCAAGGTTTTGGGCCCAATCAGGCAAAGACGAGTACAACAAGTGGTGCGGTCCGGCCCAGATATAAATGAATATCAACGACCAGAAGTGTACTATGGACAATCGATAAGAATAGATGGGTCTATTGGCCGCTTTGGGCACAAAGTAGTACATCAATCCCAAGAAGGGTGTAGTCAAGAAAAAGGCCACCGCATTGTGTCCGTACCACCATTGTACCAAAGCATCCTGTACCCCAGCATAAACGGAGTAACTCTTCAATGCAGATACAGGTAGTTCCAAACTATTGAAAATATGTAACACCGCAACCGTTACGAAGGTTGCCAAATAGAACCAGATGGCCACATACAGGTGCCGTTGTCTACGTTTTAGGATCGTGCCTATCAGATTCCATCCAAAGACCACCCAAACTACAGCAATGGCCAAGTCAATAGGCCATTCCAATTCGGCATATTCCTTTGAGGTGGTATACCCCAATGGAAGGGTAATGGCGGCCGCCACAATGATTAGCTGCCAGCCCCAGAAATTTATGTTGCTGAGCGCATCACTGAACATCCGTGCTTTTAGCAATCGCTGGGTGGAATAATAAACCCCTGCAAAAATGGCGTTCCCCACAAAGGCGAAAATTACGGCATTGGTATGCAAGGGACGTAAACGCCCAAAACTTAGCCAAGAAACACCATCCGTGAGATTGGGGAACAAAAACATGAAGGCCAATAAGAGCCCTACCAACATACCTACCACACCCCAAAGCATGGTAGCGTACAAGAACTTTTGAACGATTTTGTTATCGTAGCGAAACTGTTGAATTTCCATATTTATTGGTTTGTACTTTCTGTTTGTTTGATTTTTTCTTTATTGTGAGCGTGTTTGTCCGAATCCTTGAGAAGCTCATCTTCAAAGAGCATTCTTACCGAAGGGGTATATACATCATCATACTGCCCCTTTTTTACCGAAAACACAAAGGCGGCAAAAAAGCAAAGGGCCACAGAGATGCTTATGGCCAACAAAACATAGATAACACTCATACCTTACTGAATTTAGGTGTAAAACTACTATGGTGATCTTCCTCAAAAAATGACATATATCAGCTTTCCCATTATTTTAATTTCTTTCCCAACAAATTTGTGCATACCGTGGTAAAAGCCACAATGCTTACGGAACTCAACGGCATCAAAATGGCAGCTATCACGGGCTGTAATTGACCTGTTACAGCAAAGTACAGTCCCACGACATTGTAGCACAACGAGAGCATGAAACTCAATTTAATGACCTGCATGGATTTCTTGGACAATTGCAAAAAAGCAGGCAACTTGGTGAAGTTGGATGCATCCAAAATACCATCACAGGCGGGAGAAAACACGTTGACATTCTCCGACACGGCCACTCCTACATTGCTCTGGGCCAATGCCCCGGCATCATTCAACCCATCCCCGACCATGAGCACATTGTGGGATTCTTGTGCTTTTTCTATATACTCCAATTTATCTTCTGGCTTTTGGTTGAACAGCATATGGGCTTGGGGTGGAAGTATCTTTTCCAGTTGTTTTTGCTCTCCATCATTGTCTCCGGACAATATTCCCACTTTATATTGAGTGCCCAATTCATCAAAAAGTTCCTTTACACCTTCCCGATAGGTGTTCTTGAACACAAAACGACCTTTTACATCTTCATCTGAACTAACATAGACAGCAGTATGGGTTAATTCCGAGGATGCTTCTTTCCCAACATAGGTGGCCGAACCCACTTTCATGGAGTGTTGGTTTACTTTTCCCTCGATACCCTTGCCGGTATGTTCCTGAAATTCATCCAAGGTCATTATCGCGTTGGATTTAAGAATGTCGTACAACGAACGGCTCAAAGGGTGATTGGATGCCCTGAGTGTGGTCTTTAGAAGAGCGGTCTCATCATCTGTCAATTCCACACCTTCATACAAGATAGTCTCTTGTTGGTTGGTAGTCAAAGTACCGGTCTTATCAAAAATGGCCATGTCTATTTGGGCCAAACGCTCAATGGCATTCGTGTTCTTGAGGTAAAATTTATGTCTTCCAAATATGCGAAGCATATTCCCCAATGTAAATGGGGCTGCCAAGGCGATGGCGCAAGGACAGGCAATGATCAGAACAGCAGTGAAGACGTTGAGCGCCATACTGGAATCATGGAACAACCAAAAAGCTGTTGCCAGAAAAGAAATGGTAAGCACGGCCACAGTAAAACGTTTGCCAATGCTATCGGTGAGTGTTTGGAATTGACTGGCCTTATCTTTGGAAAAAACCGTATTCCCCCACAATTGGGTCAGGTAGCTTTGCGAAACGGATTTTAAGACTTCAACTTCCAAAACTCCCGATTGCTGTTTCCCCCCAGCAAAAAGTTTTTCTCCAGACTCCTTAAAAACTGCTTGGGATTCTCCCGTCACAAAACTGTAGTCAACCTCGGCAGTTCCCTTGATCAAGATACAGTCCACTGGTATGATTTCCTGACTACGAACCAAAATCCGATCACCTTTCTGTATTTTATGTATTTGGATGTTCTCTTCATTTCCATTGGAATCCAATCGGGTGACCGCAATGGGAAAATAGGATTTGTAATCGCGCTCAAAGGAAAGATACGCATAGGTTTTTTGCTGAAAAAACTTTCCAAGCAATAGGAAGAAAACAAGTCCGGTAAGGCTATCAAAGAACCCTGAACCCAAATCCAAGGCTACATCCACGGTACTTCGCAGAAAAAGCACGAGAACCCCCAAGGCAATGGGCACATCTATATTTAATAGCCTGGAGCGTAATCCCTTGTAAGCCGAAACAAAGTAGTCTTGCGCAGCATAAAAAACCACAGGCAGGGAGAAGGCGAACATTAACCAACGGAACACGCCTTTGTATTGATCCAACCAAAACTCCTCCACCTCAAAATATTCGGGAAAGGAAAGCAGCATTACATTGCCAAAGGCAAATCCGGCAACGCCCAATTTGTATATGAGCGACCTGTCTACCACATTCTTCTTCCCTTCCAAGGTTTCCAAGGATATATTGGGTTCGTACCCAATGCTTCCCAACAGCAAAACCAAGGTCTTTAAAGAAAAATCTTCCGTTTTATAGGTAACCCTAATGGTTTTCTTGGGAAAGTCAACTTGAGAGACTGTAATCGCCGAATGTAGACGGTTCAAGTTTTCCAACACCCATATACAGGAGCTACAGTGAATTGAAGGAATCATTAAACTCACCACCTGCACTCCCTCTTCATTGAACTCCACCAACTGTTCTACAATTTCCTGATTGTCCAGAAAATCGTATTTATCGCGCAGTTCATTGGGTGTGGTCCCTGCTTTTGCTTCTATCTCATAGAATGCTGTAAGGCCATTTGATGAGAATATTTCATACACGGTCTTGCAACCATTGCAACAAAATTCCTTTTCATCAAACTGCACCCCGTTTTTCCCAAATTCATCTCCACAATGATAACAGGTCGTTTTTGTCATTTACATTTGCTTTACCTAATGCAAATTTGTAATACTCTTCCTCTTAAAAATATGACATTTATCAGTACATCCTATCATTATAAACCTTAAATTTGAAGAGTCCGGTAAACATCATATAATGGAAAGCAGATGTGAAAATTGTATTGTACGACAATTCAACTCCTTGCGTGCCATGAGCAAGGAGGAGTTAAAACAAGTTTCAGATTCCAAAACCACCAAAGTTCTAAAAAAGGGAGAATCCATCTTTGAGGAAGGCGATAAACTCAATGGGGTTTATTGTGTTCGTAGCGGGGTTTCCAAACTCTCCAAACTTAGTGCCAACGGCAAAGATCAGATTGTGAAATTAGCCTCGAAAGGTGAGGTTATCGGACAACGTTCCGTGATTGCCGAGGAGAGCACCAATCTTAGTGCAATTGCCGTAAGTGATATGGAGGTTTGCTTTATTCCCAAAGAGAGTATTACCCATACTCTTCAGAAAAACCCAGACTTTACCTTGGAAGTGCTTCGCCACATGGCCCATGATTTAAAAGAGGCCGATGATGTAATCGTAAACATTTCCCAAAAAACCGTAAAGCAACGCATTGCCGAGGCCTTTTTGTATCTGAAAAAGAATTTTGGCGAGGACAGAGATGGCTTTTTGGCCTTGACCCTTTCCCGTGAAGATATTTCAAACGTGGTTGGCACTGCTACGGAATCGGCCATCCGGATTATTTCAGAGTTCAAGAAAAAAGGTCTTATCCATACCTCAGGAAAAAAGATCGGGATTAAAGACGAAAAAAAACTTTTGGAGATGGTCGAAGGTTTTTAGCATCTCCTAAAACCTGATATTTATCATAGTATCCCCTGGGTTGCACGCTTAATTTTACTCTATATAAAAGCTGCCCAGATGCAAAGGATTCTAATACCTACGGATTTTTCGGAAAATGCATGGAATGCCATAACATACGCCATGCAACTGTTCTGCAATAAGCAGTGCACTTTTTATTTGTTGAATACGTACACTCCCATAATTCCAAGTAGTAGGTTTATGGCCAAAATGGTGGATGGGGAGCGTATTGTTGATGCGGTTCGCGATTCTTCCGAGTTGGGACTGCAAAAAACTGTGGGGCGCATCCAAAAACAGTTTAACAATCCCTATCATCAATTTGAAACCATCAGCTCCTTCAACTTACTCTCTGAAGAGGTAAAAGAGATTGTGGACACATTCAATATCGATTTGGTGATCACAGGAACCAAGGGCGCTTCCGGTATTGAAGAAGTTTTCATGGGAAGCAATACTGTACGAATTATAAAGAGTATAAAAAAATGCCCCATTTTGGCAATACCGCGCCATTTTAATTTTGTGTCACCAACCGAAATTGCATTTGCTACCGATTTTAATCGATTCTACACCACTTCGGAACTTGCCCCTTTATTGGAAATGGCCAGAATGTTCCAAGCCACTATTCGAATCGTTCATGTACAATACACCATCAAGGCCTTATCGGAACTCCAGCAGTTCAATTTGAACATGCTACGCAGATATTTAAAGGATGTTGAGCATTACATTCATACTGTATCCGAACTTCATTCTGTTTCAAAAACTTTGGAAATATTCTCTAAGGAGCTCGATATTCATTTATTGGCAATGCTCAACTATCAGCATAGCCAAATGGAGAAAATGACCAGAGAGCCCATAGTTAAGAAAACCGCCTTTCACACACAGATTCCGCTATTGGTCATTCCCGAAATAGGCATGGAGGGAACAACTATCAAAGCCAAAACATGGGAACATTCCTTTCCATCATCATAAATTGATTCGGGGTCGCTATCTTTATGCCATTGTACACCAAAGCAATTGAATGGATAAGCACCAACTTATTGAATGCCATGAACGGATAAAACCCTATATCCACAACACCCCCGTGCTTACCTCCCACCTTATTGACCAGATGGTGGGTGCCTCCGTTTTTTTTAAGTGCGAGAACTTCCAAAAGATGGGCGCCTTTAAAATGCGTGGGGCTGCCAATGCCATTATGCAACTACCCAAAGCATTGCAGCAAAGGGGGGTGGTTACACATTCTTCGGGAAACTTTGCCCAAGCACTTTCTTTGGCCGCACAAGGTCTAGGTGTGAAAGCTTTTATTGTGATGCCCAAAAATGCACCACAGGTAAAGAAAAATGCCGTGAAGGGCTATGGTGGTATTGTCATTGAATGCGACCCAACCCTAGAGGCAAGGGAAAGACAAGCAAAAATGATAGAAGAAGAACATGGTGCAACTTTTATACATCCTTCCAACGATGACAATGTGATTTTGGGACAGGGAACTGCCTGCAAAGAGCTATTGGAAGTCTATCCCAACCTTGATTATGTTGTTGCTCCCGTAGGCGGTGGCGGATTGATTGCCGGAACCGCCCTGGCCGCACATTATTTTGGAAATCCCTGTCAAGTAATAGGTGGAGAGCCCCTAGAAGTGGACGATGCTTACCGATCCTTGCAAAGTGGCACAATTGAAACCAATAGCACCACAAATACCATTGCGGATGGGCTAAAAACCCACTTGGGTGACCGTAACTTTCCCATTATCCAAAACTATGTGAGCCAAATTATCCGGGTCACAGAGGATGAGATCATTGAGGCCATGCGGATGATTTGGGAACGGTTGAAAATTGTCTGTGAACCCTCAAGCGCTGTCGCTTTGGCTGCAATTTTTTCTAAAAAGCTTCAGTTTAAAGGCAAAAAAATAGGGGTTATTGTTTCAGGTGGAAATGTGGATGTAAATAACTTACCCTTTTAAGCAAAAGCCGCTAATCTTTTATTTTATAAAAGACACTAAAAACGTGCTGCCTATATCTTTTTCGCTTTTTATCTCAATTTTTCCATCCATGGCCTCCACTTGGGTCTTCACCAAATACAATCCCAGTCCCTTCCCTTCTGTTGCCCCACTTAACCTTCCGTACATATCAAAAATTTTCCTTTCGCGCTCTGGGGTCAAATCCATACCAATACCGTTATCTGAAACATTTAAAATTATCGCATCCTCTGTTTCCTCAGTAAAGATGTCAATAATTGGAGCAACTCCATCTTTGCTATAATGGATAGCATTTAGAACAAGATTGTACACAATATTCACCAAATAGCCTTTGAGCCCAAATATGGTGTCCGCTTTCGAAAAATCTGTTCTAATATCGGCTTTGGACTTGCTTATATCCTCAGCCAACAAAGCATCCACATCTTTCATGACATGGCTCATACTGATTTTCTTAAACTGCTCTTTGCTTGCATTTTTAAGCGAAAGTGAAAGGCTAAGGTCTTTAATGGTCTGATCTAGGGCTTCGGTGGTTTGCTCTATTTTTCTGAGCAAATCATCGTTCATTTCATCCTTGCCAAATTCATAAATCTTGGACAGCATCAACAGGTTGGATATAGGCCCTCTTAAATTATGGGATATGATTCTGATGAAGTTTTGAAGTTCGTTATTTTGTTGAACAATCTGTTGATTGGCCAATACTTCCTTGGTCACATCCAGAGTAATGCCCGCAATTCTTATGGGCTCATTATCGGTATTGTAAAATGCCCGTCCTTTATGGTGTAGGTATCTTACTCCCCCATCTCTTACAATAATCCTATTGGTAATGTCATGGGGCAATTTTTCTTCCATGCAACGCTTTACATCCTCTATGAATGCCTCGCGATCTTCACGATGAATAAGCTCCACCAAAGCTTCTGAATTGGCCTTGAACTCGCCTGGGACTTGGTCATAAATTTTGAACACCTGATCGGACCAAGTGATTTCGTTCTTCAAAACATCATAACTCCAATGCCCCATGTTGCCAATTTGCTGGGCTTCCTTATATTTTCTTTCGACCTCCTTTAATCTGATTACATTTTCGACTTCCTTTGAAATGCTCTTTTGCCAAACACAACATCCGACCACAGCTCCAGAGGCATCCATATAGGGTTGGAAGAAAAATTCAAGAACTTCCGTACCATCGTTGTCCCCTACAGACTGCCTTGATGTGGTAGCATATCTATCCAATGCCCGGTCACAGCCTTGCTCACAAGTTTTAAAAAAAATACTTTTCCTGTAATAGGGTCTTAAATCGATTCCTATATGGGGGTCTTTGTGAAACTCCTTTTTAAACCTCTCACTGAACGGGGCGTTGAAAGCAGTTAGCAGAAAACTTTTATCCATGGCCCATACAGCATCATTCTTTGCTTTAAGGGCTTCCTTGTCATTGTTTATTCTTACCTGCTTTTCTTTCAATGCTACGGGTTTTCACAAAGGGGAACTATGTGATTCTTCTAAAGCATTTACTTGGCTTTGTATGAGCCCTGCAAATAGTCTTCCAAATGTTCAATGCGTAATGGCTTTGTAATAAATTCCTTTACATATGCTTTGTATTTCTCCGCTTCCTCGCGATCGGCCTCTGATTCGGAAGAAGTGACCAATAGTACTTCATTGGTTTCCGGAAAACTTTCGAGAGCCATAAATTCCAAGAATTCAAAGCCACTCATTTCGGGCATATTAATGTCAAGCAGTATAAGTGTTTTCGTGTTGGGATTATCCCTAAAACGAAGATCATCCAGAGCCAATTCGGGATTTGTAAAACTTTTGATCCTATCTTCCAATCCTAGTTTTCTAAAATGGATTGCATTCACGGTGTTCACCAGGTCTTCATCATCGACCAAATAGATTTCCTTGTACATGATTTTGGTAGTAATATGAGTTTTGTTTGGTTTTTTGGTAATTTATGTTAAATATCGTAAAAAAACGATAGTTCACGACTATGAGAACATTTTTTGAAGGGAATTATTGTCGCCCTAATGTAAGAAAATTGATGATGGTCAATTGATAAAAGTCAATTATCCATAGGGCATACACGCCATTTATCTCACTCGAAAACACATAACCAACTACTAATCAATAATTAAAGTTTGAACAGACACGTTCCCACATGAAAAACAAAAATAGATTATAAAGGGTCAGTCGTTTAACGGTAGTGTAAGAATTTTTTCTTGGCTTTTAGTTTATCCAAGGTTCCGATTTGACTTCTTTCTATTCATTTGTCAAATTATTTCCATTCCATCCTCTGCAGTCTAATCGCATTTAGGATGGCCAATAAGGCCACACCCACATCAGCAAAGACAGCTTCCCACATGGTAGCAAGTCCACCGGCGCCCAAAATAAGGACCAACGCCTTTACGCCAAATGCCAATGCAATATTCTGCCAAACAATATTGCGTGTGGAGCGCCCAATTTTTATGGCTCTGGCTATTTTACTGGGTTGATCGGTTTGAATGACCACATCGGCAGTTTCAATGGCCACATCACTGCCCAAGCCTCCCATGGCCATCCCCACATCACTTGCAGCAAGCACGGGAGCATCATTGATGCCATCTCCCACAAAGGCCACCTTGGTATCTGGGTCTTTCTTGAGCTTCTCAACCTCTTTGAGTTTATCTTCGGGAAGCAGCCCTCCCTTGGCCCAATTTAACTGGAGTTCCTTAGCCAGTTTCTGGGTGATGGAATCCTTATCCCCGGAAAGCATACCAATTTTTGGGACACCCGCCTTCCGTAACTGTTGAATGGCTTCACGGGCATCTTGCTTGAGCTCATCGGCAATTATAACGTATCCGGCAAAACGACCTTCAATAGCCACCAAGACCATGGACTCTACTATTTCTTCCAGTTCTTGGGGTACTTCAACATGGTTTGAAACCATCAAAGCCCTGTTCCCAACCCATACGGATTTTCCATTCACAAGTCCTTTTAAACCCTTTCCTGCAATTTCGGTAACCTCGGTGGCAGTATTAGCTTCACCTTTAAGCTTATATTCCATGATAGCTTTAGCAATGGGGTGGGTGGATTGCCTCTCCATGGCCATCAGATACTTCATAAAATCATTTTCCTCCAACGAAGCATAACTTACCACCTGCTTTATCTTGAAGACTCCTTTGGTCACGGTTCCAGTTTTATCCATCACCACGGTATTTACTTTTGCCATCGTATCCAAGAAAGAAGCTCCTTTAAAAAGAATACCGTTCCGCGAAGCGGCACCCAATCCGCCAAAATATCCCAAAGGGATGGATATAACCAATGCACAGGGACAGGATACCACAAGAAATATCAAAGCCCTGTACAACCAATCCCCAAACACATATTCGTCCACAAAAAAGTAGGGCAGAAATGTAAGTCCAATGGCCAGAAAAACTACAATAGGGGTATAAATCCGGGCAAACTTTCTAATGAAAAGTTCTGTTTTTGATTTTCGCGCGGTGGCATGCTGCACCATTTCCAAGATTCGGGCTATGGAGCTGTCCTTGAATACCTTGGTTGCTTGAATTTCAATTACTCCATCCAAATTAATGCTTCCAGCATACACCTCTTCATCCCTTTGAAGCGTCTGGGGTTTGCTTTCACCGGTTATGGCCGCGCTATTCAAAGATGCCTTGGAAGATAGTAACACGCCATCCAAAGGTACTTTTTCCCCAACACGCACTTGAATGCGCTCCCCAATCTGCACCATTTCCGGGTTTACCGCAACAAAATTCCCATTCCGAAACACCAAGGCTTCATTGGGACGCACATCCAACAAGGCCTTTATATTTCCTTTGGCGCGTTTTACCGCCGCTTCTTGAAACAGTTCCCCTACGGCGTAGAACAACATAACCGCAACACCCTCTGGATATTCCCCAATGGCAAATGCCCCCAGTGTGGCTATGGCCATCAGGAAAAACTCCGTGAAGAAGTTTCCTCTTTTGATACTGTTCCATCCTTGTTTTACTACCGGAAATCCTACGGGCAAATAGGCAATTATATACCAAACTACCCTTGTCCATCCTTTAAAAAAAGGAACGTTGTCAAAATAATCCGCGGTTATGCCCAATAAGAGCATTACAAAACTGAAGAGTGCGGGCAGATAGGTCCTAAAATCGGAGGTCTCTCCAGAACAACAGTGATCGTGATTGTGATCGTGGTCTAAACTTCGCAGCTGATTTTTTTTCTTTTGTGCCATATGGGCCGCAAGTTCCCAAAAACATTCATGCAACGGAAGTGCATTTATTTTCCGCTACATTTATCGCACAGCCCTTTCAGCACCACATTGGCGTCTTCGGCCACAAAGCCTTCTGGAAGATTGATGTGTGGTATTTTATGTTCCGTCAAACAAACGGTCTCATTGCAACGAACACAGTGAAAGTGGAGATGTAGGTCTTGCTCCAATTCACAATTGCAGCCAGGTTCGCAAAGTGCGTATTTTTTGGTACCCGTGCCATCATCAATTTGATGTACTACACCCTTCTCTTCAAAAACCTTCAAGGTGCGATATAGAGTAGTACGATCTGCCTTGTCAAAAGCATTTTCCACATGCGTCAACGAAACGGCAGCATCTTGACCCATAAAGTATTGATAGACCAACATCCGCATTGCTGTGGGCCGGACTAGTTTGTTCTCTAATATGCTTTCTATTTTTTCCATGGCAGACACCCAAAATTAACCATTTTCGGGGAGTGGTGTCTTAAGACCTATCAGGGATTTCTGGAATAAGGAGGTAGAACGCTACAATTTTACAACTTCATCAATTACATACAATTTGATTAAATCAACAAATCATTTTTGTACAATATATAGCACACTATAAATACAGTAACAATTAATACTCCCAATGAGCCATAGATTTGGTTTTTGTAACTTTTCATATAGACTAGGTTTAGTTTAGGTTCTAAATATACATATTATAGCATATTTTGTACATATTATCCTTGATTTATGTAAACTTTTTCATTCACATCATTCTTTAACCAATATCCTAATCCATTCATAAATAAAACTTGTAATTGATGAAATTACAGATAGGTACTTACCCATAATAAAGGCCCCAATGGGCAAAAAAATTTACAGCGATCCAGACCGCAAAGGAGCGATTAAACAAGTGACCAAAGGTAAAAGATATTATCAGACAGGTTGTAAAGGTTCGGGGTCTGGAAAATCACAGGGGACTTCGATTTGCCTATCACCACCCATTTGTTGGTTACCGTATAGTGTTTGGGTCTTCGTACAGTTATCATCATCCGAACAGGAAAAGCAAAACGCAAGTACCGCGATTAAAAGTATTTTTTTGGTCATTTTGAGAAAGTCTGGTCCTCAATAATAATAAATAACCTCATAATGTCTGACAAAAAAGTTTACAAAAGGTAACAGAATTGGAGTAAATGATTGATAAGAAGTCCTTTGATGTCTACATGAAGAACAATGGCCCTCAAATGAATTGATTGACTATATCTATTCACAAATCAGCAAAGCATACATGGACAATGATATGGATGAATCAATCTACAATGACATTCTGGTTGACACTTTCCCCAAGTCTCCTGAACTCAAGCATAAGGCCGAAAGAGTCAGAAACCTTACCTATAAGATAATAAGTGCATGCATACACAATTACGTAAGGGAAAAGACCGGGTTGAGCAGGGCTACCATGTACAGGGACGATTACACCCTAGCCATCAAATTGATCAAAGGTAAATTAGATGTAATGGCCACAATGGCACGAGATGTATAAACAACATATCCAAATAAACAATCTTCAATTGACGAAGGAGGAGTTTGAACAATTGCCCAATGAGGTCATTCTTCAAAGCGAAACTCTGACCACGGATTTTAAGGTCTCATCTAAAGAAAAGAATGGCAAATTGGGAGACTGGACATACCTGCTTTAAATTTCGTGGAAACCTTTCGCGACATTACCATAAATATTGAGAATATTTGAAAAAATAGGATGCAAAACATTTTGAAAACCATCATATTTTCAAAATACAATATCAAAAATTGCATTCCCCCTAAAATTTAGGGGGTGTTTTTTTTATCGTAATAAAAATCCAATCAAACACCTTGCATTTTATAATCCAAATAGCCAATATATCTATCTTTGAATCAACGATAAAGTTCATTTTCATTATGCGATTTACAATCACAGATTTCTAACGAATATTTCAGGTTTTTCTTGAAATTATACTGGTTCGTCCAGTTTTGTTGAATCATAAATTGCATACCTATGGAAGTGAGTGTATTGTTTCAGGCAATAATCACAGGTTGCAGTATATGTTCTTTGGGCATTCTACTATTCGAAAGAAGGAAGAGAGTCCGGTTTCACCTTAAAAACGTAATGGATACTATCAAACGTGCCATTAAAAAAATAAAGAAGCCTTAAGAAGAGCAAGTAGTGTCTGTGGTTGTTAGAACCCTCCGAGTCTGTTTCCGCTGCTTGGGGGGTTTTCTACTTGATAACATTAAGACTTCTCCAGCAACATTTTGCGTAACAAATATAAATTATACCTGATAACTGCAAAATATAAACGATTTTTTTGCCATGACAATTTAGAATACCCTTACATATTCCATTATTTACAATTCCAACTATATTAAATTATCATTTGAACAAAATGATGATTGTTAAATTCAAAACTATTTAATGAACTTTTTGTTCAGAACAACTGTTCTTATAAATTACACTCAAAAATACCAGAATAAAAAATCAGATCCTACTATCTGTGCACACGTACGGAACTTGAAATTCTAAATTTAGCAAAACTCAACATTCATTAATAGCATAGCCCTGCACAAAAACGACGATAAAACGGTCATAAGGACAAGCCCATTGAGAATCTTTGACAAATCAAGTTTTTTCAATCTCAAATTAGGTACTTTTAGGTTATGCAACCTACAAGCCAGTTAGTTAAATAGACTCTATAAAGGAAATAGTATTGGAAATGGAACAATTGCAAAAGGCCTTTATTCAAGAACCCAAGGCTTCAATACCGAGGATATAATTGATTTATTGGAGTATGAAGAACTCAAAATAGAATATTGATGGGAAATAAAAAAGAAAAAAAACACAGTCCAGATGTGTTGCTTTCGGAATATTCGCAGGCATGGGAACACTATCGCCATTTAGAAAATTCAAGGACAAGATATATGAATTTCTTTTTTACTGCCCTATTCGCAATAATAGGTTTATACTCAACTTTGCTAAACCTTAAAAAGATTGAGATAGGGGAATTACAGATTATCCTTGGAATTGCACTTCTTCAAATTTTTATTCTTTTTTCACTCTTCATATTTATAAACATAACAAGAATAGGACGGGTTCTACAGGGATACAATGGCGTTAAAAACCGTATTAGGGAAATGCTTTTTGAAAAGTCAGGTGTTCCAGATGGGATTTCAGTTCATAATTACCTTGGCAAGAAATTCAAGTATAAAATATTCAGCGTCCAAACTTCATCAAAAACGATGCTCGCCTTGTCCATTTTGTTTACAAATGTTTTTAGCATCATTTCTTTTAATTCAAATTGGGATTTTATTTCTCAATCCTATAGAGTAACCCTGACTGCACTTTTTATAGTTGTTTTGGCAATCGAAGTGGTTGTCCTAATAAGGTTGATTCAAAAAAGATAAATAGTCCTTCACTTAATACTGCAACCTTTCAAAATTGCTTTAAGAATCCATACTTCAACTAGATTCCAAGAAGCCTAGTTCGTAAACTATTTGGATTTTGGCAACGACCTTACTCTAAATAAATACTCCCAAAAAAATCTTGGCATTGGCATTTATGAGTCGAAGACTACTACATACAAGTAAATGAATATTCGAAGTTCTTAGATGAAATAACGCTACACAACAAAATAACTGAATACTCTGAACAGTTGACAATACTATAAACAAAAAAGACCTATACAATTGTTTACCAACTGAATAGGTCTTTAACTCGGTGCGGGTGAAGGGAGTCGAACCCCCACGCCTTGCGGCACTAGATCCTAAGTCTGGTATATATTGCACTAATAAAACATAAATTTACTCATTTTCAATGGTTTATGTTTTCCATCATTTTATTTAAAGTCAATTAATATCAGTTGATTTCAACATTTGTTGTACCTATGTTGTACCCAAAAGTTCCAATAAAGTAGTATCTTTAGAGTGAGTTTTTGACAAAATGTTGTACCTGATTTGGCTTTCGTATCTAAACCAGGTTCAAAATGTCAACGAGTGCAAAAATAATTCTTCGCAAAAAGCCTAACGCAAAAGGGCTTTATCCGCTTGCAATTAGAATAACCAAAGACCGTCGTTCAACTTACAAACATATAGGCCATTATATTGAATTAGAGGATTGGGACTCTAAAAATCTAAAGGTAAAAAAATCGCATTCTGAAGCTGAAAGCCTGAACAATTTGATAGCTTTCAAACTATCCGAAGCCAGAAAAGGGCTTATTGCACTACAGACTGATAATAAAGCTGCTACTGCTCGACAAATCAAAAAAGAAATATATAAGCCAACTTCGAGCTTAACTTTTTTTGATTTTGCTGACGAGCATCTTGAAGCCTTAGAGGCTGAAAAGAAAATCAATCGCCACTCTACAGATTCAGCTTGGGTGAGTTATATAGAAAAGTATAGCTCTGGCCGGCATCTTACTTTCCAAGAAATTGATGAGCGATTTCTCAAAAAGTTCAAAATTCATTTAAAAGGTTCTTGTTCATTAACTGAAACCACAGCTATGAATGTGATGGTTTTAATAAGGTTATTGTTTAACAGAGCTATTCGCGACAAGGTTGTGAGTAAAGAAATATATCCCTTTGGCAAGGGCAAATTTAAAATCAAGTTTCCAGAAACCAACAAAACAGGGCTATCTGGTAAAGAGATAAAAGCTTTGGAAAATGTTTCTGAGCTTACTGATATGGAAAGGCATTCTTTGAACATTTGGTTGTTTAGCTTCTATTTTGCAGGAATGAGAGTTTCAGACGTCTTATTCATAAGGTGGTCCCAAATTTATGATGGGCGATTGCATTACAGGATGAGCAAGAACTCAAAGTTATTGTCCTTAAAGATTCCAGCTAAGGTTGAAAGAATATTATTGCAATATATTGATGACAAAGTAAATGATGATGATTTTGTCTTTCCAGAAATGAAAAAGGCAGACTTAACTGATGCGAAAGATATTTACCGCAAGAAAAAGGTAGCAAACAAAAAATTCAACGACCACCTAAAAAAAATTACGAAAAGAGCAAGCATTCAGAAAAAAGTAACGATGCATATTGCCAGACATTCCTTTGGCAATATTGCAGGCGATAGCATCCACCCGCTTATGCTTCAAAAATTATATCGACATAGCGATTTGAAAACCACGATCAACTACCAAGCAAATTTTATTCACAAAGATGCTGATGACGCTCTTGAAAGTGTAGTGAATTTTTAAAATAAACTGATTGATTGACCCTTAAAAATCTTCGGGTTGAATCTAATTATTAAAAATTATTTTAGGGTTAATATTAATCACAAATTTTTTAAGGTTTTCCCAATCAATTCGAAAAATGTACTGGTAAAAAGCGAAAAAAACAGATTTAATAATTTTACTATTTATCGTAGTTGTCAGTTAAAACATAATACAAAATTTCTACAGATTTAATTCCGTATTTTGAAAACATGAAACTGCTCATTATAGAAGATGAACCTGAAATGCTAAAAAGCCTCGAAGAATTCGCCGCGGAAGAGGGGTATTTTTGTGATGTCGCCTGTAATCTCTCCGAAGGTCTGGAGCGCATCGGTCTTTATGATTATGACTGTATTATTTTGGACATTAATCTTCCAGATGGTAATGGTTTCCATTTGCTAGAGGTTCTCCATAAGGATGATAAGTCCGATGGGGTAATCATCCTTTCTGCCCGTAATTCCCTGGACGATAAATTAAAAGGCTTGGGGTTAGGAGCTGATGATTACCTGACCAAACCATTTTACTTTTCCGAGTTGAATGCCCGTATAAAGGCAATTATAAGGAGAAAACAATTCAAGACAAATAGATTGGTTCACTATGCTAATCTGGTAATAGAACCAGATCAGTACATAGTTGGAATTGATAATCTCGAAAGCCCACTTTCTCTAACAAAGAAAGAATATGCTATCCTTACCCACTTGATCAACAATCACAAACGGGTGATCACCAAGGTTTCTTTGGCAGAATATATCTGGGGCGATTACGTAGATGAGGTACAGAGTTTTGATTTTTTGTTTTCACAAATCAGAAATTTGAGACGCAAGCTAAAGGAAGCAGGTGCCAACGTGGAAATAACCAATATTTACGGTGTGGGATACCAAATAAAAACAATATGAAGCTGCTTTCTTATACGACCCGAATCCAATTATTCGCATTCCTTTTACTGTTTGGGATATTCTCGACCTTGTTTTATTTGGTACTAAGCTGGAATGTGCTTCAAAACGTGGATGAGGTTTTATATAACCGTAAAATGAACTTGCTCGCCTATCTCGAAGAGCATCCAGAAATATCCATAGCGAAGGATAACCCACTGGATGATTTTACATTTTACCCAATAGAAATTAGTGCCTTTCGGAGCGGAAAAGAAAGCTATGCCGACACATTGATCTATGAGCCGATGGATGCCGAACTGGATGAGTACCGAAAGCTAATATCTTTTGTGAGGCTAAACGATGGTTACTACAAACTGGAAATTGTGAAGCCTCACCTGGAAGCAACTGAAATCATTGGTACGATTGCTATTACGCTAGGAGGGCTATTTTTTGGACTTGCTTTCTGTTTTTACCTCTCAAACAGAATGCTTTCTCGAAGAATATGGCAGCCCTTTTATACTATGCTTGACAAGCTCAAAAATTATAATCTTGGCAATGCAAATACACCAGTATTCCCAAATTCCAAAATTGAAGAATTTCAGCTATTAAATAATGTGATGACCGAACTGACTCGGAAAAACAAGGAGGTCTTTGATAACCAAAAACAGTTTGTCGGGGACGCTTCCCACGAAATGCAGACCCCTCTGTCCATAATCCAGTCAAAACTGGAAGCACTTATAGGCCAAACACAGCTCTCCGAAAAGCAGTCTGACATCCTGGAAGGTATCATCGGTTCCACACAAAGGCTGAAAAAACTGAACAAAACCCTGTTGCTGCTTGCGAAAATAGAGAATGACCAGTTCCTAACAACGGAAGAGGTAAATGTTGATGGAATAATAGGTAGGTCGCTGGAATTTTATGAGGAGCAGAAGGAAGCCTTAAACATTAGGACAGAGATCGATATCAGGAATGAGGCAATTGTCCAGGGAAACAGGTTGCTTATCGAGATTCTCATCCAAAACCTGCTCAAAAACGCCTTCCTGCACAACGTGAAAGATGGAAAAGTAATCATAAACCTGGACGGGAAACGATTGGTTATTACCAACACCGGTAGCGAAAAGGGGGTTGACAAGGAAAAATTGTTCCAACGGTTCTATAAATCTTCCAACAATCCAGATTCGTGGGGCCTTGGGTTGGCCATTGCACACAAGATTGCCGATAAGGGCAATTGGAGGTTAACGTACAGTCACAAAAATGCGCTTCACACATTCACCGTCGATTTTTGACAATCCCAAATTTCTACAGATTCAGTTTTTACATTTGGTATGAGTTAAATGTTAATCTTTAAATTTTAATGCTATGAATACAAATAAGAAATTTTTTCGCATTTTGCTGTTATCCCTACTATTTATTGGTGGCGGAATGTTCACGGCTACGGCACAATCCGAAATAAAAGAGCTAAGTGAAGAGGCCATTGAGTTCTCCAATCTTCCAAAGGCCGTACAGGATGCCTTTAAGAATTCCGATTATGCCAAATGGGAAATTGAAGAGGTGGAAAAGGTCGAGACCGATAAGGGAACTATGTATGAACTTGAGGTCGAGAACGAGGATGAGACGTATTATGAACTCTATTTTAGCCCCAAAGGAGAACTGGTGCTTAAAAGGGAGGAAAGCCACTCGGACGGCGATGACGATCATCGATAAAATTTGGATGAAGATAGTCTAGTTGATTTTTTAATGATCATATAAGTTGGGAGATGCCAGAAAGAATGATTTTGGACTTGTGCATCTCCCAATTTTTTAATGTTAATGGGAAAAATTGGTTTAGCCTTGAGTTCGTTCCTTTTCTTCGTGCGGAAGATGGTGCGTCAAAGGTTAATGGGCTATTATTTCATGATCCGTAATCAGGCAAAGAAAGGTACGTATTTTCTTGTTACCCGCATTCCTGTCCGTTTTGGTAATAAATTGGCAACATCAGTCTCATTTGCTTTTCAATTTGGTATCTTATTTTGAAACTAAACTATAGAATTGAAAATAACTGAATATATATTTTACAAAAACTGAACTATGAAAAAAATATGGATTTTTGTATTAGCGTTGATGCTAATTTCTTTTGGTTGTGAGCAACCTAACAAGAAAGATGATTCAAAAGAATCGGCTGAAAAACCTTTAAAAAACAATAATGAATTAAAGGCGATGGATATTGGAACCTTAAAATCCGGACTTGGGATGGAAGGAAAGGAAGAAGGTGGGCAATTTAAAGTTACCATTCCGCAAAACGACCTGAATGTAATGGTTGATGGTTTTAAGATTATTCCCCCGATGGGATTGGGCAGTTGGGCTGCTTTTGCACCAACCTCGGCACAAACTATGGTTATGGGCGATATAGTGGTTACGGAAAAAGACCTGAAACCGGTACAACAGGAAATAATCCAACAGGGATTGACGGTTACGGCGATCCACAACCATTTTGTAAGGAACGAGCCAGATGTAATGTACATGCATATCGGTGGTATGGGAAGCGAAGAAAAATTGGCCAAAAGTTTAAAAGCTATTTTTGATAAGGTAACGGAAATTAGGGGAGCAGACCCGTCCGCCGTAGAAATGTCGTCGGTGGAGAACACGCTGGACACCAAAAGGATTGACAGCATCTTAGGGCATAGCGGGACTATGACCAATGGGGTGTATAAAATCACCATTGGCCGACCCGATGTAAAGCTGACGGAACACGGAGCTCCTGTTAGCACATTCATGGGGTTCAACACTTGGGCAAGTTGGCAGGGCACACCTGAAAAAGCAGCAGTAGCCGGTGATTTTACTATGCTGTCAGATGAAGTAGCTCCGGTTATCAAAGCACTTATTGAGAATGACATTGAAGTGGTAGCGGTACATAATCACATGGTGCACGAGGATCCAAGAATTTTCTTTCTTCATTATTGGGGAATTGGATCAGCCGAAAAATTAGCAATAGGATTAAGAGAGGCTTTGGACAAAACGGGAGTAATTAATGCGGAATAAATTTACACCGGCACCGGTTTCATTTGCCTTTCTTATTCGGCATCTTACAATTGAAAGTAACGAATTTAAATAAAAAAATCAGAAAAATGGACAGAAAAGAATTTATAAAAAATTCAGCAATTCTTGGAGGAGCAACCATTCTTCCTATAAACAATGTTTTTTCCCAAAGTGTTAATGAAGCAAGTATTGACAAACTGGTAGACAGCAACGGAAACTTTATCCAAAAGCCGTTACCATATAAGAAGACCTTTTTAGAGCCTTATATGGACGAAGAGACCTTGCACTTGCATTATGAATTTCACCACGGTGGTGCAGTCAAAGGTGCCAATAAGGATTTGGAAAATATCAAGAAAAATCTCGACTCCGGTGAAATGGATAGTGTCGATTTGTGGACCAGGAAATTGTCCTATCATTTTTCAAGCCACGTACTACACACTATTTTTTGGACAAATCTCACAAACAAGAAAAGCGAGCCCAAGGCAGAGCTTCTAAAGCAAATAGAAAAGGACTTTGGTTCATTTGATAAACTCAAGTCCTACATAGCAAAAGTTTCTAAAAGTGTAGAAGGCAGTGGTTGGGGAATTTTAGGTTACCAGCCTTATTCACAATCCCTCACACTTCTCCAGTGTGAAAATCATCAAAAGCTTACCCAGTGGGGTGTAATCCCGATTTTGGTAATAGACGTTTGGGAACACGCCTATTATTTAAAGCATAAAAACAAAAGAGGTGATTTTGTTGACACAATAATGGAAATCATTAACTGGGATAATGTAGCAGAGCGTTTTGCAAATGCTAAAAAGATTAACTAAGAACTAATATCGTCAAAGGCAATGTCCAGTGTATCAAATACCTCTAAAAACCGGGTGTTACCCTTCAGTGAGGCACTGAAGGTTTGGGTAAAGGTCGCCATTCATAGTTTTGGCGGTCCTGCGGGGCAAATTGCGGTTATGCACAAAATACTGGTGGAAGAAAAGAAATGGATCAGTGAAAACCGCTTTTTGCATGCGCTGAATTATTGTATGTTGCTGCCGGGCCCGGAAGCGCAGCAACTGGCTACATACATTGGCTGGCTGCTGCATAAAACGAAAGGAGGACTGGTTGCCGGACTTCTGTTTATCCTACCAGGGTTTATATCTATACTGGTTCTGAGCATTCTTTATGCCGCTTACAGGGATGTGGCTATCGTTGACGCTATATTTTTCGGCATCAAACCAGCAGTGCTGGCCATTGTAATTGGCGCAGTTATAAAAATAGGCAAGAAAGCCCTCAAAAATGAAGTAATGGTATTTATGGCCGTCTTGGCATTTGTTGCCATCTTCTTTTTTAAGGTAGACTTTCCATACATTGTCCTTGCGGCAGGGATAACAGGATTTCTTGGAGGCAAATTTTGGGAGGATAAGTTTCACGTCATTAAAGGACATGCGGATAAAACAGAGCAGGAAAATGATTACTTGATTGACAGCCATATTCAGCAGGTCAAACCCTCATTCAAGAAGACCCTTCAAACAATTTTATTGTACCTCTCTTTGTGGGCATTGCCGTTAATTTTAACCGCATTATGGGTTGGCGTTGATTCCATCTTCTTTAGCGAAGGAGTGTTTTTTAGCAAAACGGCAGTGGTTACTTTTGGAGGAGCCTACTCTGTTCTTGCCTACATAGCTCAAAAAGCAGTGGAAGATTACGGCTGGCTGAAAAGCGGAGAAATGCTGGATGGTCTGGGCATGGCAGAAGCCACACCCGGCCCGCTCATACAAGTCGTGCAATTTGTAGGATTTATGGGGGCTTACCGTTTTGCGGGTACTATGGATCCTTTACTGGCTGGAATCTTAGCTTCTTTGTTAGTGACCTGGACTACTTTTGTCCCTTGCTTCCTATTCATATTTACTGGTGCACCCTATATTGAATACCTTAGAGGTAATAAAAACCTGACTACTGCCTTGTCAGGAATTACAGCTGCGGTTGTAGGTGTTGTTCTCAATCTGGGTGTTTGGTTTACCATCCATACACTGTTTGGGAAAGTGAACGAAAGCCATTCACTTGGAATAAGATGGTTAATTCCGGAATGGGAAACAATAAACATCCCTTCATTGGTGATCGGACTAATAGCGGCTTTTACATATTTCGTTCTCAAATGGGATATGCTTAAAACCATACTAATCAGTGTGGTATGCGGTATCCTTTATTATTTCCTTTTTTAAAATAGCGGGATATTTCTGTTCCCATATTTCTACAGAATTTGGTTATAGTCTTGTGAAGAATTACATTAATGATTGATCATGAACCGAATATTTAAGTTTATCCTACTGGTATCTATTCTGGCAGTTACCTGGACAAATGTACGTTCTCAAACGCAAGTTCCCTTAAAACAGTTGTTGGATACAGCCACTAAAAACTATCCGGCAATTCTTGCCTCAGCGGCACTTGAAAAGGCATCTGAAGAGAATGTAAAATCCGTCAGGCGGACTGTAATACCCAATGTTAATGTTTCTGTTCAGGCCAATTATTCTACATATAACAATCTCACAGGGATGTTTAATCCCGAACACATTCTGCCAGTAAGCGGACCTCCATCATCCACGAATCTAAATGATATGGTTTGGGGGTCAGCTTCGGGTTTACTAATGAAATGGGAACCCTACACTTTCGGAAGAAGAAATAATGAGATAAAGGCAGCGGAAAGCACCCATGAGGCCAGCACTTCCATAAAGGATCTTACACTTTTAGAGCATAGCGTTCAACTATCGAGTACCTATCTGGATTACCTCCTTGCTATACAAATTCTTGATCTACTGGAAAGTGATCAGGAAAGATCGAGATCAAATTACGAACAGGCTGTAGCCCTGGCTAATTCAGGGTTGGTTTCAGGAGTGGATACTGCACGATTTCGGACGGAGCTTTCCAAAGTGAAAATCAATATACTGCAACAACACAATACCATTCATGAATATAAAGAGAAACTGTCTGAGTTAATTGCGGCTGATTTGCCAGAAAACCTGGCGGATTCTACCTTTTTTAAAGTACTTCCAAAGTCTCCGGGAGTTTCAGGGGTGATTCATCCAAAGGAAAAGCTGGCCATAGCCCAATGGAATGCCTCTCAATATCAATTTAGAGCTGAAAAATTAAGCTGGTTACCCACATTAAGCCTATGGGGTACTGCCTATGGTAGAGGTTCCGGGGTTCAGCTTGATAACAACGGCAACACTTTTGTTAACAACCCTACTGATGGATTTAATCTGACCCGGTTCAATTATGGCCTCGGTTTACAATTGACTATGCCGCTGACCCAAATCAGCCGATACAAAACTCATTGGAAAGCCAAGGAATGGGAAGCTGAAGCCGATCAACAGCAACTTGAAGAAGTCAGACTGGCCCTCAATAAACAAAAATCCATAGCAGATCAGTCATTACAGACAGCTATGGCCATTGCACAGGAAACCCCATTCCAGGTTCAGGATGCTCGTTTTGCTTACGAAACCGTACAATCCCGATATCAGGCCGGGTTGGTGAGCTTTACGGAACTGATTGAATCCCAAAACGAACTGATTACTGCGGAAATAGAACTACGAAAATCCTATTGGGAAGCCTGGAAAGCACTATTGTATACAGCTGCTGTCAATGGTAATCTGGAAATATTCTTAAATCAATTATAGGAGATGATCAAACTAATAATATCTGCACTGCGAAAACCCTTAACCGTCATGGTAGCCCTTTTGGCCATCGTGTTTTTTGCGGTACTATCCATCCGGAACATGTCGGTTGATATATTCCCCAAATTAGGTACCCCTACCATTTATGTGGCCCAAACATACGGAGGTCTTGCTCCTAATCAAATCGAAGGATTTATGACTTCCTATTACGAGTACCATTTTCTATATATCAATGGGATAAAGGAAGTGGAAAGCAAAACGATCCAGGGCGTATCCTTGATGAAGCTTATTTTTCATGAGGGCACAGACATGTCTCAGGCTTTGGCGGAAGTGGTAGCCCAGGTCAACAGATCCAGGGCTTTTATGCCTCCGGGTACGGTACCACCTTTTATCACACGGTTTGACGGAGGAGGTGCTCCGGTGGGCCAACTTGTTTTCAGCAGTGAAACCAGGTCATTGGGGGAAATACAGGATCTGGCACTCTTTAAGGTACGTCCAAAATTCGCTTCAATACCGGGCGTATCCGCTCCTCCGCCTTTTGGAGGAAACCAGCGTACTGTACTTATTAAGGCAGACCCTTCCAAACTGCGCAGTTATAATATCAGTCCGGATGAACTTGTCATGGCTATTGCCAAGAACAATACCATTTCGCCTGCTGGAAATATCCGAACTGCGGACAAACTTTTGATTGCTAACCAAAATACGGTGGTCAGCAATATCCAGGAACTGGCCAATATTCCCTTAAAGATGGGCTCCGGGCCCTCGGTATATGTAAAGGATGTAGCTGAAGTACAAAATGGGTCTGATGTTGCATCAGGATATGCCCTGATCAATGGCAGCCGCTCAGTGTACATTCCTGTAACCAAACGAGCCAGCGCATCAACCTGGGATGTGGTGAAACGCATCAAGGCAAGCCTGCCGGAAATGCAGGCTGCTGTGCCGGACGATATTAAAGTGAGCTATGAATTTGATCAGTCGGGCTATGTAATCAATTCCCTGAAAAACCTGTCCTTTGAGGGAGCTCTTGGAGCAGTGCTTACTGGCCTTATGGTACTGCTGTTTCTTGGTGACAGGCGAAGTGCGCTCATTGTAATTCTTACCATACCACTTGCCATATTATCGGCAGTAGTGTGCCTTTATCTAGCTGGACAGTCGATCAATATCATGACATTGGGCGGACTGGCGCTGGCAATAGGTATTCTCGTGGATGAATCGACCGTGACAATAGAGAATATCCACCGACATCAGGAAATGGGCAAGAAAAAGGGCCGTGCCATTCTGGATGCCTGCAAAGAAATTGCATTGCCCAAACTTCTTATCCTGACCAGCATTCTTGCCGTGTTTGTTCCTTCCTTTTTTATGACTGGCACTCCCAGGGCCATGTTCTTACCGCTTACACTGGCGGTAGGTTTTGCCATGATTGCTTCATTTCTACTTTCTCAAACAATGGTTCCTATTCTTTCCAATTGGTTTCTGAAAGACCATATTACTCAAAATAAAGAAGGAAAATTCCAACAGTTTAGAAACCGGGTTGTAGGATATACAAAGGGTATCACAAACAGGAGCAAGTGGGCCATCGGTATTTACCTGATAACCATTATTGCTATGCTTGCGGTACTCTGGCAGTCTACTGGTACGGAGATATTTCCAAAAGTCAATTCCGGGCAGTTGCAAGTTCGTTTAAGAATGCCTGACGGAACCCGCATTGAAAATACGGAAAGGAAAACAAAGCAGTTTCTGGAAGTTGTAAACGAAGTGGTTGGTAAAGAAAATGTTGAGATCACATCGGCATTTGTCGGTATCCAACCACCCAGCTACCCGGTCAATACTATCTTTCTCTGGACAGGTGGGCCACATGAAGCTGTTGTAAAGATCAAGCTACAGCAGACAGGAAAGCCCCTTGATGAAATTAAAGAAAATATCAGAAAAAAGGTAGCAGAAATCATACCTGAAATGAGACTCTCCTTCGAGCCAGCTGACCTGGTTGACCAGGTAATGAGCCAGGGGGCCAACACATCAGTAGAGATAGCCGTTCAGGGCAAAAACCTTTCTGAATCACGTAAATATGCGCAAGAAATAAAGGACAGGATACAAGCCGTATCTTTTATGCGGGATGTGCAATTTGGCATTCCGCTTAATTATCCTTCCATAGACTTGCAGTATGACCGTGTCCGGGCAGGCCAGTTGGGCTTAACAATTGAAGACATTAGCCGCTCTGTAACAGCCTCCACCTCTTCCAGTCGTTTCACCCAGCCCAATTATTGGTTGGATGCCGGATCGGGCAATGCATACCAGGTTCAGGTAGAATTTCCTCAGTATATGGTGGATCAACCCGATGATGTCGAAAAAGTTCCTTTAAAGTCGGAAAACGGGAAAACCGTCTATGTGGGCGATGTGAGTAAATGGGAACCTTCTACCATGATTGGGGAATACGACCGTCTGAATCAACAACGGTTCATTACCATCACCGGAAACCTGCATAACAAAGACCTGGGAAGTGCCATTAAAACGCTTAAAGACGAAGTAAATGCTATGGGTGAACCCCCCGCGGGGATGAGTATTAAATTCAGAGGACTCGCAGAACCTCTCTCTCAAACCTTTGATGAATTGAGTACCGGCCTTTTGTTGGCAGTAGCCGTGATATTTCTGTTGTTGGCAGCTAACTTTCAGTCATTCCGGCTTTCCTTCGCAGTGCTATCCACTATTCCTGCCGTAATAGCTGGTTCGTTCCTTCTGATTTGGATAAGCGGGAATACGCTCAACATTCAATCTTTTATGGGCAGTATCATGGCCATAGGTGTAGCAGTGGCCAATGCCATATTATTTGTTACCATAGCAGAGCAGTACCGGAAAGATCACAGACAAAACCCCCATCTGGAGGGGATAAAGGATCGCCTGAGGCCCATACTCATGACCAGCATTGCCATGATAGCAGGTATGTTACCGATGGCGTTAGGACTGGGTGAGGGGGGCGAACAAACGGCCCCTTTGGGAATAGCCGTGATAGGCGGATTATCCTTCTCCGTGTTTGCTACTGTATTCATCTTGCCTTCCGTCTATTGGCAGCTTTCCGGAAGGAAACTTTATAAGAGTCCGTCACTTGATCCCGATGACGAGCAGAGTACATACTTTGAACAGCAATAACCTTATATCAAACCTGAAAAGATTAAAATTCAAGAATAATGAGAAAATATATAATACCGATTTTATATGCAGCTATAGTTTCAGCCTGTTCAAATAGTGTTGAAAACAACAAGATGGAAAGCAAAAACGGGTCGTCAAAAAAAGCAGAAATTATAAAGTTAAACTTTGATAACTCCCGAAATACCCTGATGCTTCCTGCTGAATTATTGGCTTTTGAAAAAGCTGGTCTGAATGCTAAAATACAGGGTTATGTTACGGAAGTGCGGGTAGACATTGGTGATAAAGTAATGAAAGGAGAAGTCTTAATCAGGATAGAAGCACCAGAAGTTCAGGCAGCCTATTCAGAAGCACAGAGTGATGTAGAGTCAGCCAGGGCAGACTATATGAGCAGTAAGGATACGTATACCCGGTTGCTAAAAGCTTCCGAAATACAAGGTACAGTTTCAGAATCTGAACTGATTAAAGCAAAAAACAAAGCCATGTCAGACAGCACCCGGCTAAAAGCATTAGATTTTACCGCAAGAGCTAAACGGCAACTCCTGAATTATCTCACTATCCGGTCGCCATTTACTGGAGTTATTACTCAAAGGAATACAGATCCCGGAAATCTTGTGGGAGATACAGATAATAACCCCTTACTGATAATCGAAAACAACCAAAAATTGCGTTTGAAGGTGCCAGTTCCTGAGGCTTTGACCGGAAGTTCCATAGCAGAGGATTCTGCTTCATTTAGTGTAGCACCATTTCCGGGAAAAGTATTTAAGGCAGATTATTACAGGCGAGCCAAAAGTATTGATCCCGACACCCGTACAGAGATGTGGGAATTTCTTGTGGACAATCAAAAGGGTAATTTGAATGCAGGGCTTTTTGCGGAAGCACAATTGAGCATTAAACGTCCGGATGGAAGCCTGTGGGTGCCTCATAGTGCTGTCTTGACCACCCTTCGAAGAAAAGCTGTAGGAAAGGTAGAGGATGGCAAGCTAAAATGGGTAGAAGTCAGCACAGGCATGAAAGATGAAGATAGGGTTGAGATTTTTGGCACACTTAATGAAGGGGATCAAATCCTTCTGCAGCCCAATGAGGAGATGACTGAAGGTATGCCTGTAAATTAGTTCCCATATTTCTACAGAATCGGTTTTTATTTTAGGTAAATAATGAAAGGACTTTTCTTTGTCATAGGTTTACTCATGATTGTAGAATGTAGCATAGCCCAGGTAAGTTTACCAAATAGAATTTACGCAAAGTATACAGATGATGCGATTCAACTTGATGGCAAGATGGATGAACCCGCCTGGGAAAATGCAGTTCGCATTAGCAATTTTACACAGCGGGAACTGAATATTGGGGAACCGGCAACAGAAAGGACAGAAGTAGCCATTGTCTATACTGCCAAAACTCTATATATCGGATTCTGGGGTTACGACAGGGAACCGGATAAACTGGTAGCCCGTGAAATGAAACGGGATTTTAACTGGGGAGTAGAAGACAACTTTGAGGTGATCATAGATACCTACAATGACGACAGAAATGGATTTCTATTTGTAATCAATCCAAATGGCGCCCGTGCAGATGCACAGATTCTCAACAATGGCAAATCCTTTAACCTGTTCTGGAATGGCGTTTGGGATACCAGAACTACAATCACGAGCGAAGGTTGGTTCGCGGAAATAGCCATTCCTTTTTCTACTCTGAAATTTAAAACGAACGTGGAACAACATGCCTGGGGTATCAATTTTGAGCGCAATATTCGCAGGAAAAGGGAACAATTATTATGGCAGGGCTGGTCTCGTGATTCCGAACTGGAGTTGTTGAACAGAGCTGGCACTTTAATTAGTCTCGACAGTATCGTAAGTAAAAAATTCATTGAGGTCAAACCTTATACCATCGGAGGTGGCGAATTTACGCCTGGTAAAGACGAAGGACAACTGAATGCCGGTGGCGACATCAATTACCTTATCACACCTACCCTCCGTATGAATCTGACTTTTAATACAGATTTTGCACAGGTTGAAGCCGACAGACAGCAGATCAACCTTACCCGATTTCCACTGTTTTTCCCTGAACGAAGGGAATTTTTCCTTGAGGGACAAGACTATTTTGATATGGGTATGGGAAACCGCATAATCCCTTTTTATAGCAGGCGGATCGGATTAGCCGAAGATCGCTCTACGGTTCCAATAATCGCAGGGGCAAGGGTATTGGGTAAAATGGGAAATACTACGTTGGGTGCTTTGTCCATGCAGACAGCCAGTAGGGACAGCATACCCTCTACCAATTATACAGTTGTAAGCTGGAGGCAGGATGTCTTGAAACAATCTTCCATAGGCATTTTATCTGCCAATAAATACGAAAATGGACGATGGCATAGCACAACCGGAGGATATGGGCTTTACAGTATGTCCGAATTATTTGGTGACAAAAACCTGAATATTGGTGCATCATTCACACAAAACATTAACTCTGATGATTTTGATGCCAGGGCCAATGCTCACCGTATTTACCTGAGCTATCCCAACGATAAAGTTGAGTTTGATATGGCTTGGCAAAGAAGTGCCACCCCCTTCAATCCGGAAGTGGGTTTTCTGCGCAGGGAAAATTTTCAGGAGTTTTATACTGAACTTGAATGGAAACCCCGACCTAAAAACCATTTCAAATGGATACGACAGTTCAGTTTTAAAGGGTTGGACATGAATTACTTCATTTTTGACGACACAGGTGAACTGCAATCATTTTTCTACGAAATCAGACCATTAGGCTTTGAAACACGTAGTGGGGAATCCTTTGAGTTTAACCTCCAAAGGAGAGCGGAAGGTCTGCGAGAACCATTTGAGATAACGGAAGGAATTGTCATTCCTGAAGGAGAGTATTGGTACAACCGTATGGAAATACAAGCCGCTACTTTCAGCGGTCGAAACTTTGCACTCGATACGTATTTTAACTGGGGAAACTTTTTTAAAGGAAAGAGTACCCAAAGTGCTTTTGAGCTATCATGGAGAACAAGCCGTTATCTAAAGATCGCTGCTAACTACGAAAAAAACTGGATTGACTTACCGGAAGGAAGCTTTGATACAGACCTGATCGGTAACCGCATAGAGTATGCAGTAAACCCGAATCTTTTCGGCTCCCTATTTTCCCAGTGGAACAGTGAAGATGAAGAAGCACTTCTAAATTTTCGTTTGCAATGGATTCCAATTATCGGAGCTGATTTCTTTTTCATCGTCAACCAAGCTTACGACACTTCGGGAAATAGCTGGACACTTGAAAGAACAACTATTTTGGGCAAACTGATATGGAGATTTGTGATCTAAAAAGAAAACTACCAGATACCTGTTTAATGTGATACAATGTAGGTAATTGATTTTATTTGAAATAGTTAATTCAAGTAAGTTCGCAACACAGATGAGACAATAAATCTTCTCCTTGTAATCCCGAATTTCTACAGAATCGGTTTGTATCATTGAAATGGGTTTTAGTAAGAAATAAAAAAAAGATTATTATGCGATTTAAAAATGTATGCTTTGTAATAGCTTGTTTGTTATTCGTGGCTGTAACAGTAAGCTGCGAAAACAAGAACCACAATTTTAAAGAAATCAGCGAAGAGGAAATTGAATATGCTGACTTACCGGCGTCTGTACAGACTGCCTTTGAGAGCTCAGAATACAAGGACTGGGAAATAGAAGAAGTAGAAAAAGTGGAAACCGACATGGGAACTTTATATGAATTAGAAGTGGAAAGTCCTGACGATAAACATCTGGAAATCTACTTCGACAAACAAGGAAAGATTATAGCCTCTGAAAACTAGCAGCATCAAGCGAGTGCAAGAAGAACCCGATAGAGAAAAGATCAAAAACCAGGAGGGATTCAAATAACACGTAGCGGCAAAGAGAAGTTGATTTTTTATCTATTCTTCTGGTTCTTACCATTCTTCTATTATACTTTTTTGTTCTGAAAGGGATTATACACAAACGTTTGATTTAATGAAAAATCTAAAAAATAGTGAACTTAACATAACGAATCATATTCTTGTAAGCGAAGATACCTCTGAAGGCTTGAATTAGGAAAACCCAAAAATTGATACAAAAAAAAGTGGATTATAAAATTTCTCGAATCCGAGAATGTTTCCTCTCATTAAATCATTGAAAAAGCTTATTCTAAGGATAGTGTGTCATTTACCTAAAAAGCCAGGATAACTTTAATGTGCCAAAAATACAATGCCAAGACCAGAAATTTTTAACGATAAGGATTTAGTCATTGATATACTTTCCAGTTCCTTCAAAGAGAACAAATCCGTGAACCTGGTAGTTGGGGGTGATAATGAAAAAATCCCCGCACTAATGAGCTACAGCTACGAAATGGCCGAACTTACCGGTAAAATTTTTATTTCTGAAAATAGAAAGGCTGTTGGGCTAATACTTTTTCCACGAAAGAAAAAATTCAGTTTCAAGTCCTTTTATGAAGACTTAAAGTTGGCCATAAATGTTATTGGTCTAAGAAGGGTGCCGACTATTCTTAAACGAGAATCCTTAATCAAAAAGCATCATCCAAATGAGCCATTTATGCACTTGTGGTATATCGGAGTAAATCCTGTTGACTCCGGAAAAGGTTATGGGGGTATGCTCCTTAAAGAAATAATTGAATTTGCCGATAAGAAAGGGCAGGATATCCATCTGGAAACTTCGACCAAAAGGAATATAAACTTTTACGAAAATCACGGCTTCGAAAACTTTGCCAATATTGATACAGGTTTACCCTATCGACTGATGCTTTTCAGAAGAAGGGCTAAATCCACAATCTGATGACGGTATTTGGCTCTGAAATGCATATCGTCACGTTCTTCATCATAGCGGTTCAATTAATACTGCTTACGAATTTTGTGATTATTTCATTAAAGAAACGAGACAGTAAGTCGACCAACCGCTTCATCTGGTTCACAATCTCGTTGATATCGTATAATTTTTTTTCGGGAATTTTCCCAGACACGAATATTCCTATACCGCTTAGCATTCAATATATCGTGGCTTACGGCGTAGGTCTCTACACAGCCTTGTACTATGTATATTATGTGTATTCTGAATTTGACATTGGTCATTTAAAATTCTTTACCCTACGCCATTTAATGATAATTCTCATTTCCGCATTTATTTTCTTTTTTGTCCTTCCGCTAATCATCTGGCAAGATATTGGTATCGCTAAATATTCATTTATTTTCATTCCTGTTGCAGTCGCCATTGCATTTCTCGTTAAAATCAGCACACCGTTAATTGAGCTCTATAAGGAAAAAGGGGGTGCTACAAATAGGTTTTATAGGGATAGGATTGCCACTGGTTATCTTACTTTGTTATCCATAGTGCTTATGCCTATTATAGTTGCTCTCGGGGATTTTCAGGTAGTGGAACAATTGACTGTAAATGGTGGCTACTTTGTTCTTGCCGTGGCACTCATCCGTATTAACATATATCAAGATTTAAAAAAAGAACAATTCTTGCACAGGTTAGGATATACCGATGATGCTAGAGAAGCAAAAAATATTGCTATCTTAAAATATTTTTCAAAACTCGATTTATCCAAACGGGAAATTGAGGTAGCCAACCTCATACTCGAAGGCAAATCGTATAAACAAATAGGAAGCTATCTGTTTATTGCTGAAGGTACAGTTTCTAAACACGCTTCAAACATCTTTAAGAAGGCGGAAGTACAAAACAGACGCGAATTTGAAAGACGGTTTAAAGGAAAAAGAAAATAGGATTTTTGTTCCGGCACTTTGCGAGTAAGTTAAATCCGTAGTAGAATACGGATTAATCCGTAGTAGATTACGGCTTTTTGTCATTAGAACGCTCGTACTTTTCATTAATTTTAATGGATTTTGAATACGTTCAGTATTCAGTCGGGTCTTTTTGCATCAAGTTGCATCAAGCTACAGTTTGTTTGTTAAGGGACTTCAAAAACTATTACCAAACCACTAGAATCTTAAATTATGTTTTCAAACCTCAACTTGGTTGCTGATGAAACTCGACGTACTATCGGAAAACTTAACAACACAACTAGATGAAATAGCTTCTGAGAATAATTCAATATTGGAAAGGGCATATCTTTCCGTCGAGGTGTGCCGTAATCTTTTAAGCAATCTTAAAAAACAGGTTCTACAAGAGGGCTTTGATACGATGGCAACGGAAATCCGATTCTTCAAACATACGAAACAGGTACCGCTTATTGAGCTTATCTATTTTTCCGAGATTCATTCCTTTGAACTTCAATTCCCCAAGGCAGACAGGCATAGTCAGCTTAAGATCATCAAAAAGAAAGTGAACAAAATCAATCGATTTTTTCTGTATAATATCGATTTTGGCCGCTATATCGACGCTGGCCACACTCATTTTGATAAGGAATATTTTACAAGGGACTATCTGGATAGTTATCATATCACCACTTCAAAATTTTACTTTCAAGACCCTGAATTTTGTACTCCCCGGGATATGCTATTAGGTAAGTATAGGGCTTATCAAAAACTGTTGAAGTATTTAGATGAAAGACGTTTTCAACTAAAGAAATCACTCAATGGGAAAAGACACCCCATAAAACGATTGCACTGGCCTTTTAGCAATACAGATTATGTGGAATTAATTTATGCGCTTCACGCTAAAGGTCTCGGTTCTAAAAACAGTCTGAGTATTGTTAAAATTTCAGATTATTTAAGCCAGATTTTCGATGTTGAGCCAAAAGACATCTACAAAACCTATCAGGACATCAAAAACAGAAAAAAAGCCGAACCCTGTTTCTTGATGAGTTGACCACTTCCCTTATTTCTGAAATGGATAAAAGCGAGAAATAATAGCTTGTAACAACCATTTATACTTCTAATTAAAAATATTAAGAAAAGACCGTAGTACGGTTGACCTACGGTGTTTTGGTTTTCAGCGAATGTCCATAAAATTCAGCTCGATTTGAGTATAAATTTCGGCATAAACTATATCAAACAGCACCAAAGCATACCAAATTTCAAGATGTTAAATTTTGACCGTAGTACGGTCGTACTGGTGAAGAAAATCCAATAATCCATATCAAATTTGTAGAACGAAAGTCAAATCGGGTTAAGGACTATCATTAAAAATTATAAACCTCTGATAGTCCTTTTCTTTTAAAATCGTTCTATTATGCCGACAAGTATCATCACCACAGACGACCTTCGGGAATTCAAAATGGAATTGCTCGATGACATCAAAAGTCTTTTAGCCAAACAGGCTTCTGGAAAAATCAAGAAGTATCTAAAATCTTCCGAAGTAATGGATTTGCTTCAAGTGAGTCCGGGAACACTTCAAAACCTTCGCATCAATGGCACCTTGCCATACACTAAGGTAGGCGGAATCATCTATTATGATGCCGAAGAAATTCAAAAGGTAATGGATGCCAACCGCGTGCACCACGGACTAAATTCCTGATGTTATGAACTATATAAAGCTACTCAACGCGGCTTTTGAAACGTTCTATTTTGATGACCGCCTAAACCCTACCCATATCAGTCTGTATATGGCGCTGTTCCAGGAATGGAACAGCTGTCGCTTTATGGACGAGTTCTATGTAAATCGAAGAGAATTGATGCGGGTGGCCAAGATTGGGTCAAAATCAACTTACCACAGGTGCATAACAGAGCTTCATTCTTGGGAATACCTATCCTACTTTCCTTCCAACAATCCATACAAGGGCAGTAAAATCAAGATGTCCATTTTAGGGACAAGTGATGAACCAGCTACGGGACAGTACAATCCCATATTGGAACAGCTTGCGGAACAGTACTATCCCAGAGGTGTACCGCTTGAGGGACACCACCATCCCAAAAATGGACAGGCGGTGTACCAACACCGTCCCATAGGTGGACAAGCATTGGTATCTAATACAAACAATATCAAACAAGAAAACTTAATAAAACAGCCAAAGGACTGTCTGGCCGTCATTGATTTTTTTGAAGAAAAGAATTTTGGTAAAGCTGAAGCTGAAAAGTTTTACCAGCACTACGCTGAACGAGATTGGCAAACTGGCGATGGCGAACCGATTAGGGATTGGCGAGCCGTAGCCATCAATTGGATGGATAGAACCGAATTATTTGAGTCAGAAAACAAGCCAAAGAAAAAACAACCGTCCCAAATCAAGGACAACTTGCGAACCACTAAATCGAAAGACTATGGACAACCCCTCTAAAATCATCGAAGGCGGCGTGGAATATTCGCTGGGCAAATTCGATGGAAAAAGCGTACTATACGACTTCCCAAAAATCTTGATTTATTTGAATGCCAAGGGCAAGCTGCTCTTCGGTAAAAAGTTCAGGATTTATGATGAGGACAAGGGCATTCTGTTGAAGCTTTGTTCATATTTTATCAAAGACAAGGACAACTGTGAGAAATTTGAAATAGACATTGAAAAGGGCATCTTGCTTTCTGGACCCGTAGGTTGCGGCAAGACGAGCTTGATGAAACTCTTGCGTCATATCGTTCCCTTACAACGCCCTTATGAAATGATTCCCTGCCGTAATGTAACCTTCAGCTTTAACCATTTGGGCTTTAAAACGGTTGAGGAATATGGTAATACCAAATTCTATTGTTTTGATGATTTAGGTGTAGAACCCGCTGGCCGCTTTTACGGAAAAGGCCTAAATGTAATGGGCGAAGTATTACTCTCTCGATACGAACTATACCTTGATACCAAACGCAAAATAAAGACCCACGCCACCACCAACCTTAATGCCGAAGAACTCGAAGAACGCTATGGCAACCGTGTCCGTAGCCGGATGCGGGAACTATTTAATTTGATTGCTTTTGATACAAAAGCTGTGGACAAAAGGAAGTAGCTCAATTTCTGAAAGACTTATATAGCAGAATCACTTCTGAGATGAATTGTAACACAATATCCTTTAAGCTCTTTGTTAACTCTAAAAATAGTTCTTTCATAATCAAGGTATTTTTAATAGTGATAAAATAGCGAGCGCAATGTGCTTAAGGTTTTCATATCCAGAAATATAATGACTCTCATCTTTATTGCTCAAAAAACCCAATTCCAATAGAACGGATGGCATAAAGTCCGTAGTTTCCCGAAGCACTTGAAAATTGGCAAACTTTACGCCTCTACTTTCAAAACCCAGTTTCTCATTCAAGTCAGCTTGTAATTGAAAGGCAAGCCAAGTCGATTCATCCAAAAACTTCGACCTTTGACTGGACACATATACTTCAACACCTCTTGCATTTGGATTATCGGAATGATTGCAATGCAAAGACAAGTATAAATCTGCATTCAAAGCTATCGCCATTCTTGCCCGATCCCTTAATGAAATTAAGGTATCACTATAACGTGTTTGATAAATTTCCACAGTCTGGTCGTGGTTTTTCTCGGCCAGTTCTGAAATCAACCTTGAAATTTGCAAGGTTATTGTCTTTTCTTCTGTCTGATTTACCCCAATTGCACCCAAATCATTTCCGCCGTGACCAGGGTCAATTACGATAATTTTTTTTGCATCAAATTCCTGACCCAGAAGGATGCAACTTTTGAGAAGCAAAATCATAAAACTGACGTTTTTGAGCCACTTTTTCATTTTCAATTTTTCTCTTATTAACAGTTCCACTTCAAAATTTCATAGAATTTGATGCTAAATAATAGCAACTAAAACCAAATACTATCAAATAATATTTTATTCACAAATATTTGATTTTCAAATATTTATATTCAAATATATGTAAATTTCACATAACGAAAATGAACCAAAATTTTAATCCAATTCGTTATGAAAAAAACACATTATTTGGCAGGCGTTTTTTCGCTCTTATCAACTTCGCTTTTTGCTCAGATTGGTGGTATTGAAGATTCGGTCAACGATGTTTCAGATACCATCAGAACCATTTTTCCCATCATTTTAGGTGTCATATTCCTCATCGGATTCCTGTTTAACGCCGGACACTTCTTTGGTGAAAATGCCGACCTTAAGAAAGGGATTACTCGGGTCTTGGTTTTTGTACTTATTGCTGGTGCAGTTGTCGGAATCTTCACTTATCTCATAGGCATCGTAGTATAGTGAAGAAGTTCGAGGTCTATAGAAATATGCGGAAACGGGCAGTCATCTTCGGCCTGCCCATTTCCCTGTTTGCCTTGATGATGGTTTCCATATTGGCATCATTACTCATCATCATCTTTTCTTTCAGCTTTGGCATCATCATCGGTTTAATGCTGTTCAATGGTGGACTCTACATCGCTCTGACTCGAATAGCCAATAACCCGCAACTCTTTCAGACAGGAAATCCCTTCCCAAGAATCATCAGTAACAAGCGTAATTCTGGATTCGACTATGAATAAGATGAATCTTTCGGCATATCAACCCATTGCAGATATTCAGGATAATATCGTCTTTGCCAACAATGGCAATGTTGTGCTATGCTTCAAAGGGAACTTACCTGAAATCTATTCGCTTTCTGAAAAGGACTTTGAGGATATACACGGTGCCTGGTTTCAGGCTTTGAAGTCTTTACCTGTTGGAACGGTCGTTCACAAGCAAGACATTTATTTAAAGAAATCCTATTCTTCAGAACATTTGCCCAACGAATCCTTTCTCGAAAAGGCAACTCACAATCACTTTAAAGGTCGCAATTACATCGAACATCAATGCTATCTGTTCTTTATCCTGACCAAAAACAAGGCATTCAACAATCCAAAATATGTCAACCCATTCCGTAAGGTTTCAAAAGGAATCGTACAGCAAATGGATTACAATATTAAAGTTTTTGTGAATGCGGTAAGCGATTCCGTGTCGTTCATCAACAATAGCCGAAAGATGCGTTTTGTTTCGCTTCAAGCGAAAGAGATACAGCAACTCACCACCAACTATTTCAACGGATTTAGTGAAGGATTCGATACCGACATACTATTGGAAAAAAAGAACGTCACCATTGGCGACAACCATTTTGATGCCCTGGCCGTCAACAGCGAACTGTGCTTTGGCGAAAGTGTGCAAAGTAGCAAGACCAATGAGAAATTCACTTCAGACGATTTTGTGTTTCATCAAGGGTTTATTGATGGCTTAGGGCTTACGCTTAACGAGAACCATATCGTCAACCAAATCGTGTATCTGGATGATAAACAGAAATGGCGAAAACTACTCGATAAGAAAATCGAAGAGCTAAACAAAAGTTCAAACTTCGGTTCACAGAACAAGGTGGTGCTTGGGAAAATCCGGCATATCCTTGACCAAATCAATGCTGATGACAATGCACGAATCATTCGTGGTCATCTCAACGTAGTGTATTGGGCAAAAGACAAAAAGAGCCTCGATTCAATCACTTCAAAAATCAAGACCGAGTTTAAGGAACTCGATATCACCCCTTACTATCCAAGAGGTGAAGAACGCAAAAATTATATTCTGAACAGTTACTGCTGTTTTTCATCCAACTTCTCAAACAATGATTTGTACGTAACGGATTTAAAGCACGCACTTTGCCTTTTCATCAACAATACCAACTACAAATCTGACGAAACCGGAATCATCTTTAATGACCGAGAGCATAACATTCCTGTTTTAAAGGATGTTTGGGACGAACGAAAGAAACGCATCAAAGCTCGGAACTTTGCCATTTTTGCGCCAACTGGCGAAGGCAAATCATTTTTGGCCAATAACATACTACGCCAATATTTTGAAAGTGGTGTCCGTCTGGTCATTATCGATTTGGGTGGTTCGTACACCAAATTCGCCAAGCTCTATCCTGAAAAGTATACCGTACTCAGATATGAGAGCGGAAAGAATTTGGGTATCAACCCTTTCTTCATAAGCGATAAAAATGACCTCACACCAGAACGGCTTGAAGATTTATCTGTTTTCTTGTTTGAACTCTTTGCTTCAGACTTAAAAGTGACCAAAGCGCAGTCCGTTTCCATTAAAAAGATATTGCGCCATTATTACGATAGCACTTCAGAAAATCATTCGCTGGAAAGCTTCTACAACTTTATAGAAAGGCATCAGGATAGTATTCTGAGCGACCTAAAAATCCATCCCGACTACTTCAACGTGACGAGCTTTCTGCACGTAATATCTGAGTATGTCGGTGATGGTCTATACAGTTTTCTATTTGAAGTCAGCGAAGACCAAACCTATAAAATCGAGGACCAACGATTGATTGTTTTTGAGCTGGACGAAGTAAAGGACAATAAGGAAATACTTTCCGTGATGCTCAAGCTCATCAAATCAGCCATCCAAAGAACCATCTGGCGCAATCGCGCCGAAAAAGGCATCATCTTGTTTGATGAGTTTGCTAAACAGCTGAAGTTTGACAATGTACTGGAAAGTGTGGAATTCTACTATCAAGCTATCCGAAAACAGAATGGTGCTATTGGTATCATTTTACAGTCCATTAATCAGTTACCTAACAATTCCACATCGGCCAGTATTCTGGAAAATACACAGGTCATTTACAGCTTAAACAATGAAAAAGGCTATGACGAACTGGTCAAAAGACTCAACCTTTCCAGCCACGACCTGAACCAACTCAAATCCATAAAGAACAACCTTTCCGGACCACGCAAGTACACCGAAATGTTTATCAAAATCGGGAAGGAAAGTAACATCTTCCGGTTGGAAGTTCCGAAAGAAGTTTACGCCGCCTATTTAACTGATGGATTAGAAAATGAGGAAATAATGAAGCTCTACAACGAGCATCAGGATATGGAAAAAGCAATAATTCAATTCACATCTAAAACATAATGCTATGAAATCGAAGATTCACGAATACCAAAACAAATATTTAGCAATGAGTAAAACAAAAATCAAATCAATTCTAATTGGGTTGGCTATGACAACAGCTCTTTTACTGCCAAGCGGTGCAACCGCTCAGGGTATGCCTGTTTATGACAACACCAACTTCATCAGCTTGGTAAAACAGCTATTGGAATCGGGTAAACAGACCGCGGAAATGATTAAGTCCGTAAAATTCTTGAAGGATGCCAAAGAGGCGATAGAGAAAGTATCGAGCGTTGTCCAACAGCTTAGGGCAGTTGAGGAAATCGCACAGAACAATCAGCGCCTTATCAATGTAATGCAGAATGACCTTCAGGACATTCTTAATTCGCCCTACATCAAACCCGAGGAAATTGACAAGGTTATGGGCTCTTTCGAAACCATTGTACAAAATTCATTAGACACGGTGGATTTTATAGACGAAGTCTTATCCAGCGATTATCTTAAAATGAGTGATGCCGAACGCGCCGAAATCCTGAAAGCCAAGGAACTGGAATCAAAACAGATGGTTTCAAACATCACTACAAAAACGAAACGCTACCGTGATATTATTTCTTTTAGAAAGATGCAGGATAAAGTTAATAACCGCGAAACAGAGTATTAAAAATGACCGCGACCATCATTTTAGGGATTGGGTTGGAATACATCGATACGGTGTTCCAGACTATACAGGCCAGCGACTTTTCGCAATATACCATTGCCGGAATGAAAACGCTTGCTGTCCTATTTTTCTTGGTCAACATCCTTAAAAAATACAACGAAGGTATTGCAGACAAAGACGGTTACACTTGGGGATTGAGTCCGGGTGAATTGGCAAAGAATTTTGCCATTGTCCTATTGGTCATATTCTCAACGCAGGTGTTAGGGTTTTTTGATGGGATTTTAGTGGCCATCGAAGGACAGTATAGAGGAACTGCACCAGCGTTACTTCCCTTGCAAATGCAGGATATACCATTAGAGGAAGATGTCAGCCTTTTTGATGCCGCAAGTTCGGCAATGACGCTTTTGTATGAGGCATTGGTAACACCATTATATGGGTTCAAGATATTGGCCTTCATCTTAAGTACCATTCTCTGGATATTGGATTTATTTATCTATCCGCTGTTTTTGGCAGAACGCTTTTTCCTCTTGGGAATAATGCAGGCGTTCTTTCCATTGGTCATTAGTTTGGCAGTTTTTGAAAAGTTCCGTTCGCTCGCCTATACCTTCTTTAAATTGTATGCTGCCGTGTATATGCTCGTGCCAGCCTTCTTTCTGGTCAATGTGTTTATCAATGCCATTTACACGGAAATAAATACCAATTTCTGGGTCAACCTGTTCGGAACCGATACAGGTCAGGGCTTTTTTGCGCCTGTAGTTCAACTGGGCTCAGTTGGGTTTATCGTTTTTCTGAAATTCAAACTGTATCGACGTGCCACCTCGTTTACCCTCAGATTGTTTACCAACTAATTCCATTCAGAATGAAAACACCTTACAAGAACATATACAAAATATTGAAACTGAATCGGTTTATCGTTTTAGCCGTAGTCATCTGTTCGTTGCTGTCCAGCAGCTTTTCGCTTTTAATGGTTTACAATATGAACAAAACAACGCTCAATAGTGTCTTTGCAATCAATACGGACGGCAGTATCATTCCGCTAAAGCTGGTTACACAAAAGGAAAATTTCAGGGTCGAAGCTTTGGCACATCTCGAACTGTTCCACACGTACTTCTATAACATTGATGCCAGCAACTACGAACGCAATTTGGAAAAAGCGCTGTGGTTGGGTAATAGTTCCGTGGACAATCTATACCGTCAGAAAAAAGCAGATGGTGTGTATAATCGCCTATTGCAATATTCTTTGGTGCAGAAGGTATTGAGCATTGATTCCAAAATTTCAGAGAACAACGGCGAGTATACTTTTACGACCACGACGATTTTTGAAATCAATAGAGGGTCAATCATTGATACTTACGAACTGGTTTCTACCGGAAACTTGATTATGGTAGACCGAAACTTTCCCAACAATCCGCACGGCTTGTTGATTACCAATTATTTCGAAAACACTTTAAGAAAAATAGATTATGAAAGTAGAAAAGAATAAAATCATTTTCGCTGGTGTCCTCGCCATCATTTTCCTCTTCCTTATCTCATATTCAGTGATGCTTATGGAAGATGAGGACAATGATGAAAACACGTTGCAACAGACGCTTGTTCCTGAACTGGAAGATGACCAAAAGGAATACGATTCCAAACTGGATGCCATAAACGACCTCAAGGAAGTGCGTGAAAGCACCGCACCGAGCATCTACGATGAAAAGCTCTTGGATTCTACGGGACTGTATAATCCCGATTTGCCCGAACAAAAAAAGCAACGCATCGTGGATAGCATTTACAAGGCTGGTAAGATAAAGTATTCCGAAAAACGCTACCAAAATTTGGGACATAAGCGAGTTGTTCAGCAAACGGTACCAAAGGTGGATTCTGCTGAAGTTAAAAGGGAACAAAAAATTGAAGCCAAAGAATTGGGCCTGGAACATCAACTGTTCTTTGCGGCCTCGCCAAAGCCCAATGAAATTTCAATTATAGGCAATACTGATGAAACGATTTATGTAGTCGTAGATGGTGACCAAATTGTTCAAGCAAATACCCGATTACGGATGCGCCTTACCAAATCGGCCACCATCAATGGTAAATTGATGCCAAAGAACACACCGGTTTTCGGCTTTATCAGTTTTCAGCCCAATCGTGCTTTAATCGAAATTGAGAATATTAAACACCACCCTACCAAACTAAAAGCCTTCGATTTGCAAGACGGTAGCGAGGGTATCTATGTCGAAAACAACTTTAGGGAAGAAGTAACCAGAGAGGTATTTGATGATGTTATTGGTGATATTAATATTCCCAGCGTACCACAAGTTGGTGGACTTACACAAGTATTTAGGCGTTCTAACCGCAGGGTAAAAGTAACCGTCCTGAACAATTACAGATTAATCCTAAAACCAAAACTATGAGACGATATAATTATATATTCATAATGGTATTTGTTTTCGCTTTCGTACCTCGACTATGCTCGGCACAGGCTACAGCGCAATCAACTATAGTACTCGATACCATTTATGCAAACGACACTAAAAATGTAGCACTATTCTTCCCAGAACCTATCCGGCAAGGTATAACTGGTTCAGATAATTTTGTCTTTACCTACAATCGTGAGAAAGAACAGTATTTTGGCCTGTTGCAAGCCAAGCCTGGAAAGGAAAGTAATTTACTGGTAGTCAACCGAAATGGCTCGATTTTTTCGTATATTGTAAGGTATAAAAAACAGCTTTCTAAGCTCAATTATTTTATTCCGATATCAAGTAGTATCGGGAATGAAAAACCGATTGTAACTGATTCAATTCTTGCTGAATCTTCTGAAGAACGGATAGACAACAGAACATATCATTACCAAAAATTCTGCTCGTATCTTCTCAATAGAAAACAGCGCATAGGTCGAATTAAAAAGCGAAATGAAGGTATTATTGTAAGTGTTGAGAATATCGTTTTTGATAAAGAAGAACTGTACTTCGTTGTTCAGATAGAGAACAATTCAACCTTGGATTACGATTTGAATTTCTTGAACCTTTCGATTGAAACACGACAAAAAGGAAAAAGGAAATCGTTACAACGTTTGTATCAAGAGCCGATTTACAAACATAATCTGCCTTCAAAAATTGTAGAAGGTGAAACGGTACGTTTTGTTTATGTGTTGCCAAAATTTTCATTATCCAATGACCGTAGGGCAATTTTAGAACTGAATGAAAAGGATGGTGAACGAAATATTGAAATGAAGCTATCGCACAGATATATCAATAACCCAAATTAAAGTCATTATGAAAAATATTGTGGTTTTATTGCTCGTACTGCTATTCCTTTCGTGTGCTGATTCCGCAACTAAAGTTTCAGGACCAAGTGCCACAGCCCAAATTGTTATCGAAAGCTTTTATGAAAAGGATGAAGAAGCCTTAAAAGCCAACTCAACGCCACAGGCGTATTCAAACTATATGAATACTATAAATATGTTTAACGCTACACCAAAAGATGATTCCAAGTTTACTGTTTTGCAGGACACGATTATGGGTGATGTGGCTTGGGTAAAATATACAACAGCTTACGATAAAACACCAGGTGTTTTTAAACTGGTTAAGCAAAACGGAAAGTGGCTGGCAGATGCCAGAGGTTCAAAAGATAAATCGCCTTTTTGAAAAGCGTATTTATTTATTTTTATCGAGATTGATTTCCCAATAGCCTCTTGTTCCGCCTACACGCTCTATATATCCAGCATCCTTTAAATTATTGAGGTGTTTTTGAATTGCAGACTCATTGATATGTAATATTTCTGCAATACCGGAACGACTTATTCGATTATCCTGAGCAATTAACTTCAGAACTTCTTTTTGTCTATGTGTTAATTCAGAAATGGCATCGATATCCTTTTCGATTTGACCACCTATTTGACCACCTTTTAGACCACCCATTACACCACCTATTTGACCACCTTTTGTACCACCATCTTCAACAGTAGTTTCTTTAGCTACAAACGTCATTCTAAGAAAGTTATCAGAAAAACTAAAACTCTCTTTGCCATAATGTTCCAAAATACGAGGGATGCCCGAACCCAATTGCTCTACCAGTTCCAAATCCTTGAAAATACGCATCAGTTCTTTATTCCGAGGTACAGAAAAACCTTCAAAAAACTCTTGCTTGCTCAAACCTTCAGGAAGTCCACCAGCTGATGTAATTTCTATCCTGTCCGCAAAGATTTCAAACTTTGGGGTAATCTCGTTGGTATAGTCGTTATGTACAAAAGCATTGATGATTGCTTCCCGTAGGGCAATGGGATTCCAAAGATTGGTCTGTTGCCGTTCCTTAGCGGTTATCTTGGTTGTGGTTCTATTCTCAACAGCAATCTTATCGATAACCTGCTTGGTCGCTTTCACCAGGCATTCGTGACCATATTCGTTACTTTCTATAAGATCGGTTCGGGTCTTGCCTGAATACTTGGCCACTTTAATAGAGGTATTGTTCTTATCGGCCAAAAGATAGCCAGCGTAATTGAATGCGCCATCCTCAGTAAGCAGTTCCAGGTTTTTTGCAAAGGCTTTCCCCAGATTATAGCCAGCTTCTTCGTAGTAGATTTTCAATTGACCAAAGCTCAGGTCTTATCGTCCGGCTTTAATTTTGCTGATGGAATTTCGAGTGCGCTTGGCAAAGAGCTCGTCTATCATCTTTTGGGACATCGGCTCTGCAGATGAACCCATACGGATGAAACAGCCCTTTTCGCTCATCCCATATTTTTTGAGATGATAGGGTTTTTCTGGACCACTTGCTATTATGATTTTAAGGATATCCTTGCCAGTACGTTCTTCACTCACAATGTCAAACAGACCCAATGCGGAAGGTCGGATGTTGTTCTTTAGCCTATCCTTAATTTTAAGTTGGTCGCCATCCGAATCTGCTAAACCGTAAACATTCTCGTTTTTGTCAATACCGATATAGAGAATACCACCCTCGCGATAGTTCAAAAAAGCAATAACTTCTTTTTCAAGCCCATCGGACAGTTCTCTTTTGTATTCTATACGGTTTGTTTCTGGCATACATTAATAGCCTAGTTAAATAATTTATTGAAAAATGCATTGTGTCTTTCTCTTGAGACTTCCAGCAACTTTCTGAACGTCATTACCTCTAAATTCAAATTTAACTTTGGTATGATTTTAAAATAAGTTCCGAATGGTGTTTTTTCCCATCCCTTATCCTCGTTAAACTGTTTTAAATTGGTTGGCAAAACATCCACAATTATGAAACCGAATTTCGGTGTGTTTTTAGTTACTATGACCTGATTGCCCTTGTAATTCTTTTTATCTTGTTGATATAAGAATTCATCAAAGTAAGGTTCAATCAAATCTGAAAATTCCCATCTATAATTGCCTTTACGTTTTTGGTGTGCCACTTCTCCAGGTCTTTTGAACTCAAAAATTACCATTGAATTTATCTCACCGCTATTTTTATCTCCAAAACCAATTGGATTCTCAAACATTTGTGGGTTGTCAATCATTACCAAATCAGCCTCTTTTCTGCTTTTCTTTTGTGAGTATGAAGTGATTGATTTGTCTGAGGCAATGAACTTATAATTTAGAAATCGTTCGTCCAGCAACCATAAATTGTGGTTTTCATAAACCACATCGTTGCTGGTCAAGCCCATAGGAAAAATGAGATTGTGAACATCTTCTTCCAATTTGTAATTTCCGTTTTCATCAGCATCTAAAAACTTTTCAAACAGCTCAATTATAGCCCTTCTTCTAGTCATATAATCAGCTAGACTATCGACGTCATAGGCTGTTTTCTCCTTTATGTCGTCCTTAATCTGATTTATCGTTTCCTCATTTACCTGCTTTTCATTGATAAACTTGTCAATATGGTTTTCGACTTTTTTTCGAGCAGTATAGGAAATCTTATAAAGGTGTTCTTCGAGCTTGTCCTCAGATAAATTCGGTGGAATTGAATTCAGTACTTCAGGCTTTTTTAAAAAGCTCCTATATCTAGGTGCCTTCTCTTTTATGTAACTTTTAATTTCCTCTTGACTTCGCTCTCGTGACTTCTTTACAAACTCATTGTACTCATCTTCTAACACTTTGGTCAGATTTTCCTCTATTTCTTGGAAAGATAATGGTGATGAATTGGCAAATAGTAAGTTTTCTTTTTCTTTTGGAATGTTGAAGCCATTCCGAGTGCTGAACGACTTTCGATTCAGATATTCGGATACCACATAAACATCAAGAAAATATAGACTGCCATTTCTTGAGATGGGATAGTTAAAAAGACTATTGAAGTTTTTAATGTTTTTTGGATTGCCTACTACCCTTGAATTTGCGCAATAATGAACGTAGTTATTCTTCCTGTTTCCCTCTTTGGGTGTCTTAGTTATATATATCTTGAACTGTTGTTTCTTGACCTCGAAATTCCGTTCTTTTTCTTTTGACACTTTGGCATAGAGGTCATTTATAGACTCTGCTCTACTGCTTTCTTCGTCATAAATCATAATCTTCGGAAGTGAATCGTTCAAGTAGTAAATTAAGCAGTGTTGCATAACACTTTCAGCAATGTCTTCGATTTTAAGTGCTGATTTCTGTCTAATCACTTCATTGAAGCAATTATCGAGTCTAACTTTGGTCTTGAACACATCTTCCTCTGATTTTTCAGAAGTTATAAGGTTGACCTCGTCCTTTGTGTTAAACTCAAATTCCCTGTATTTCCATACTTGATTCTCCAAATAGTTACTCTCTACCTTCAGACTTTCAAAAGCTGCTAAAACGGTAAATCTTCCTATTCCTTTGCAACCAAACTCCTTATTTGCCTGCGAGAAAGGGGTTTCAAATGACCTGTAATTTTTGTCGGTAAAACCTATACCATTATCCGTAATGACAAAGCTGTCGATGGTTTTAACACTGTCTAACAAATTAGTCTGTGAAGGCAAAGCCCCGCGAATTATCTTGATTTGAATTTCTTTCTCATTTGCCGGAAGAGAAGACTGTTGCAGACTTATGATGGAATTTACAACACACTCCAACATTGGAAGCAAAACATCGTCAGCTGTTAAGTCAACAGTCTCGACAATATTTTCCGCAGGTACAATCATTTAATAACATTTTTTGGTGGCGTACAATATAATCATATCAGAGTTCAGATTTTGCTGAAAAACATTTTTTCTTTTTATAAGCGAGATTTAAGAGCGTACTTTAACCGCACAAGTTCAAGCATAAAACGTTACCCAAATATCGACCTCGCATCATCATAAACCCTTTCAAAATTCGCTCTCAAATCTGAATCGGAATATCGCTTTGTGTCCTGTGGAAGCTGCCTTCGAATCTTTGGCAAACTGAATCGTACTTTCTTGTCCTTCCCATCGGCAAATGTGACGAACTCACCTTGTTTGAGCCTAAAGAAAATATCTGCTCTTCTTTTGGAAACCTCTCTTTCGCCTTTGGTAATTCGGGTATCGGTTTTAAAAATGTTGGCGGCCTTGCTCACGCTCTTAGTAGGATTTTTGATAATTTCAAAAAAACGTTCGTAATACTTTGCCGTGTCTGGGTCATTGACCTTGCCAAAGAATTGATAGGAAAGGTTGCTCAAAATAGCCTTACTTGCCTTGTCGCCATACATCATATCGTTTTGGATTTTATCCTGCATTACATAAATGGTGGCAATGTCATAGCTTCTTAGTGTGGCAGGAATGCGGTGCATATTCAGCAGCCGGATTGTCGGCGCTTCTTCCATCAACAAAAACGATGGTTTAGAATTACGCACACTCATCTGTTTGGTGATGGTGTGGATGATGGTAGCGATTACTGGCGAATAAGAGGTTTCAAATTTGGGATTGTTCACCACCGAAATCACGGCTGGATTTTCTTCATCATTTATGTTCAAAGGCACTTCATCCGCAGACAATGCCATAAAAATACGTTTAGTGCTGATGCGTTTTAACGCATTGGCCAAGGTACTTTTTACACCAGCTGTTTGACGTTCGGAATCCTTTCCGCTAATGAAAGCATCTGCCATTGCTCTCGATGTGGTATTGGTTTCAAGAAACTGGACCAGGCTATCGGTATCGAGCATTTGATAAATCGCAATTAAATGGGGCAACGTGCAGAATTGTGGATAATCAGCTTTCAATTTCCAAATCAATCCGCCAATCAAACCTTCGGCAGCATCGTTAAAGAATTTGGTTGTTCCGGTGGTTCCCGATTCTCGTTGTTCCAAAAGATTTTCAATGAGCACCCTTGATACTTCGTTGACGCTTTCCTCATTTTCCAGATACTTAGGTGCAATTGGATTTACCCGATGGATAATCCTATCAAATGAAATGACCTTCATTGGAACATTGCTATCGGCAAAAAGCGGGTATGCCATTTCGGTCAGCTCAAAATTCTTGTAATCGTGAATAATGCCACAAAAACTGTTTTCACGAAAGTGTTTTAAAAATCCATAGACCACGCTTTCGGTTTTCCCACTTCCTGCGGATCCGATAACGGATGCGCCACGTTTTATGTTGTCGATTTTAAAGCTTCCCGATTTTGTCGGGAACTTGACTTGATACTTTTTTTCGGTTTTATTCCTTGGTTCACTATCATAAAGGGCATAAGACAATATGGCCACAGACAGAATTGGCACTACAATATAAATCACTATTTCTATCAATGACCAACTCATATCCCAATAGAGCTTGATTTGACTGCAATCTCAGCACCTTTTCGTAGCCGCTTAAACACTCGAAGCGCCAATTGCGCCTTACTGGTCGGAATGTTTGGAATTAGCGGAATACCCGACTTGCCCATTATCTTAAAAGCCAAAGCCTTTTCATTGGCCGGCAATTTCATCAAAGCTGCAAAGTAAAGTTTCGGGTTCTTCATAAAATCTTTCTTCGCTTTGTAGGTTTCCGCATAGTTGCGTTGGTAACCGAAAGTTTTGTCAAAAGTCTTTTCTGCACGCTCAAAAAATTGGTCACGGTTAAAACCACGTTTTACTTTTTTACCGTGCATCTCTACTTCAGATGCTTTGTGTTTGCTTCCAGGGGAAAGGCTGAAGGAATTGGATGCATCCTTTCGGCTGACAATAATATGAATGTGACTTTGGTTTCCGTGTTTCTTCATTCCCTGGACAATACGTTTCCCATTCAACTGATGTGGTGCTTCTTTTTCCAACTTTCCTATCGTCAGTTTTAATCGGTCAATATTGCCTGTTGCTTGACCTTGTTGAATGCGCCTGACTTCTTGTTTCAATTCAAGAATCTTGGTAGCAAAAGGTTGGTTTTCTCGCACCTGAAAATCCGTACCCTTAAAAGTCCGTTGGTGTTCAATTTTAGCGAAGTACTTGATATCATCTACGGTTACTTTTCGCCCATTGATTTCCCTGTTGAAACTGGCTGCATAATCTTTCATCAGCTCACGGGTATATCGTTTTAAATCTTCGCTATTGTTCGCGAGTTTACGCAATTCGTGTTTTGATGGACTGACCGTGATGGAATAAAATTTTGGTTCTTTCTTTTTGAGCTTTGCGGTATTTCCGTCTATCTCTTTGATCACTTCTTTAGCCGAAATCTCATTGCCATATTGGTTAAAGAAATGTTCCATATCTTCCTTCGTCAAACCCCCATTTTCCTTTTCGAGATAGTCCACAAAATCTGCTGAGCTCTGACTGTAATTCGTTCCTAATTTTTGTGCGGTAATATTGATATACATAGCCTGTATTTTTAAAGTTGGTTTGAATTATTTCGCTTTTCGCGAAAGCGGACTTCCTTCTTTTCTTCAGTGAATTTCTTTTCCAAAATCAAGGGTTTCTTTTTAGGCTCTTCCATCTCAAAAAGGGATTGCAACATCGCTACCGTGGGTTTGGTTTGGGTCTTTTCGACATCACGCATAATGGCAATGACGGCATTGATACGCTTCAATAATTTGGCTTCGATGGTGCGCCCCGTTGGTCCTAAATTTTCTTTTGGTGAAATCTCATTGTAGAAGAAAAAATCGAGGATGGCTTCCATCGCTTCGGTGTGTGTCTTGAAGTGTGTTCTTGAGAATTCCTGAAAACGTTTTGCCGTTTCCTTCTTGAACCTGATGCCAATGAATGTGTCCATATTTCGCCCATTTGTCGCAAATCCTTTCCGAAAAATGGTCGTTTTGAGGGCGTTTGTCGCAAATCGCTGAAAATCAAAAAATCAAAATAATTTTAAACAACTGATTCTCAATACTTTGAAAACGAAAAGGAATCCGTAACATCGCGCAGCGTGTTACCCTCTTGCTATTCCTTTTCGTCAGCCGAAGGCTGACAAAAATCCATACAATCCAGCTCAAAAGCTGATTGCCATTTTCGAGGAAATAAAATTTCCGATACGTTAATTTTCGATGGGTACGGTTATCGGCGAAAGTCAAAAAGTGGATAACTGTACTTAAATTGTATGCTGTATTTCAGCGAAATAAAGATACGATTTTTTCGTGATTATGAATGCACTAAAAATGAAAACACCCCTGAAATTTCAGAGGCGCATTTCGTTCAAAAAACATCATTCAGATATTAAATACATAGGTATAGGAATATAAATTCCGTAACGCTTCCTCGTCAAGCATTTGGTCTAAATTGGTATGGTGCTTGGTAGCATAGTCCATCAAATCCTTGCCATATTTTTTCTTGACATCTTCCTTGGAATTGGTAAGCAAACGCTCTTGCGCTTCCTCGCTCAAATCGGTAAAATTTAGATAAATCATAGCATATCGATTTTAGTATTCGCTTGGTAACATCAGCGTATCGTTCACAAAGAACATCCGCAATTCATCCAGTGGAAAATCGGTCGCATTATAACGGTGGGTTTCCAAAATATTGTCGTTACCATCGCTGTAAATAATTTCAGCTTCGTAACCTGTATAGTCCTGTTTTTCTTCGGACATTCTTTTAAAGTCAATCGTGATAAACTTACTTCGGTTCATCAGACTTTTAGCGATTACCGAAGCATCCGTTATGAGCCAAAAACATTCGGCGACTTCGGACAGGTATTTCAGCCCATCTGTAAATCGGGTTCGTAGTAGCGGTATTTGGTAGAACATTTCAGTTCCCGTAAAATATTGCAACCGCTCTTTTATTTCGTTAACTTGTGCTTTCATTGTGATTTCTATTTAGAAATTAAGAATGAAAAGAGGGCGAAACTTTCCACAGGTGCGCCCTCTTTCTTTTAAGTCTATTCGTTACCATTCTTTGTACCCAACAATAGGATTTCGTTGGCTTCGATTTCGGTTACGTATCGTTTGATACCGTCCTTATCCTCATAGCTTCGGGATTTCAGTTTTCCGCTTACGCCTACCTCTTTTCCTTTGACTACATACTTCTCTACAATTTCAGCAGTCTTGCCCCAGGCAACTACGGTGTGCCATTCGGTGCTTTGCTCTTTCTCGCCTTTCTTGTTCTTGTAATATTCATTTGTGGCAAGTGAAAAACGGGCTACTTTGCTTCCGCTTTCAAGGTTCGTAATGGTTGGCTCTTGACCAACGTTTCCAATCAGTTGTACGTGATTTCTTAAAGTACTCATAACTAAAAATTTAAAGCCTGCCTTGTCGGCAGACAGGGTTAATAATTCCCTGTTTAATTCAATTGAGATGAAATTTTAAGGGGTGTTTGTTTGATTTCTTTCGTGCGTAGCACAATGGGTGATGTGGGTTTTGTCAAGACTTTCAGGGAATAAATCAGGTGTGTCTGCGACGTAGTAAAATGCTCGCATTTTCAAGGAAGTAGATACCTTATTTTTCGCTGAAACCTGCCACGGTCTTGACAAGTTCCATAAGGGCATTAGCAATTCTTTTAAAGCCAGTTGCGACCCGAGCGTACCGACAGTTAAGCGAGGTGAGCGATTGGGTTTAATGTAGAATTGGTTATGCACTGCCTGTTTTTCGATGCCCCGAAAAACATTCAAGGCTTCATCCATTATAAACCCCTTAAAATGTGTGGGACAGCGCCTTGGTTTTTAAGAATTTTCGAGCTAGGGCTCAAGAAGTTCTTGCCGCAAATTCTGTTAAGAAAATCGAGGTGCTGGTCTTCCGATTTGGTAAGGCGGACTTAATTCACAATTTTGGCTCGGGAATGTAGTGTTCCTTCCCAGCCCAGGCGGGAAGGGTGAGCGGAATGGAAAGCTAAAATTGGGGATTGTGTCCAAGACAGTTGCAGTGAAGCTCTTTTCCCGGAATGTAGAGAAACGGAATGTAGGGGAATGTGCTGAGCGGTCTAATTAAAAAAAAAGCCTTCCTAAAAATAAGAAGGCTTTATACGTCAGAACCACTAAAGGATTACTCCTGTTTTTGTATTACCAGTTGATACACACAAGGAATCACAATCAAATTCAAAATGGTTGCAGAAAGCAGCCCACCTAAAATGACCACAGCCATTGGGCTTTGAATTTCACTTCCCGGCTGCCCGCCTTTTAGCGCAAGCGGAATCAATGCCAATCCTGTGGTAAAGGCGGTCATCAGAATTGGGTTTAATCTATCCAAAGCACCAGCTTTAATCAGTTCTATACCTGTCTTACCTTCCTCTCGCAAATCTTCGTAACGAGAAACTAAAAGTATACCGTTTCTGGTGGCGATACCAAAGAGACTGATAAATCCTATGGTTGCCGCAATGCTTACGATTCCTGAAGTGAAGTACACAATAAGAATACCACCAATCAATGCCAAGGGCAGATTAATGAGCACTACAAAGGCCAGTTTTACATTTTTGAACTCATAATAAAGCAACAGGAATATGACACCAATTGCCAAAATAGCGGTAATCAACAATAATTGCGAGGCTTTGGATTCACTTTCAAACTGGCCGCCATATTGTACGCGGTAACCCTCGGGAAAATCGATGGTGGAATTTACGACTTCCTCAATCTCGTTCACGGCACTTCGCAAATCCCTTCCCTGAACATTGGCCGCTACCACAATCTTCCGTTGTACATCTTCACGGCTAATGGTGTTTGGGCTGCTGACCGATTGTACCATCGCAAGTTCGCCCAACACGGTCTGTCCACCATCAGGTAAGCTAATCAAGGCGTTTTTAAAGTTTTCCACGTTATCACGAAAGGGTTCTTCATAACGCACCACCAAATCAAAATACTTTTGGCCTTCATAAATCTCGCCTGCTTCTTCACCTGCAAACGCAATATCCACCTGTTCCATTAAATCACCGACGGTCATACCATAAGCTGACAAAATGGGACGCTTGGGTTTGATACGGATTTGTGGCACTTCTATTTGTTGGTCAACCGCCACATCGGCCAGTCCATTGATGGATTTGATGTTTTGCTCTACCTGTTTCCCCAACTCGAACAATCGCTGTAAATCCGAACCGAAAATCTTGATGGCAATATTGGCTCGTGTTCCAGAAAGCATATGGTCAATGCGGTGCGCGATGGGTTGGCCAAGCGTGATATTTACGCCAGGAATGACGCTCAACTTGGTTCGGACTTCCTCAAAAAATTCTTCTTTTGATTTGTCTTCCAAAGTAAACGGCACATCGATTTCGGCGGCGTTTACGCCTTGGGCGTGTTCGTCCAGTTCGGCACGTCCCGTTCTTCGGGTTACCACATCCACTTCAGGCATCTCCAGCAGTAGATTTTCTATTTGCTTGCCTGCCTTATTGCTTTCTTCCAGCGACATTCCCGGTGGCCCAACCACGGCTATCACCAGCGAACCTTCATTGAATTCGGGTAAAAAACTTCGTCCCAATTGGGTTGCCACGACCAAACTTAACAGGAATGCAACGACCGTTACCGCAATCACGGTTTTCGGTATTTTAATGACCCTATCCAAAGTGGAAGCATAGTGTTTTTGCAACCATTGTTCTACTTTAGTGCCTTCGGCTTGCTTTTTGAGAAGTTTTTCCTTGTTCAATAAATACGAGCACAATACGGGTGTTACCGTCACGGCCACGACCAATGAAGTCAATACAGAGGTTACAAAGGCAATCCCGAGAGGTTGCAACAATCGACCTTCCATTCCGCTTAAGAAGAACAAAGGAACAAAAGACACAATGATGATTAATGTCGCAATGATGATGGAACTCCGGATTTCCACCGAAGCATCACGCACGACCGTAATCATCGATTTGCGCTCTGCTTTTGGCAGACGGCTGTTTTCGCGCAAGCGCTTATAGACATTTTCCACATCGATAATGGCATCATCGACCAAAGCACCTATTGCAATTGCCATACCGCCCAGACTCATCGTGTTGATGGTATAGCCCAGCCATTGTAAAATAATTATAGAGACCAATAGGGATATGGGAATGGCCAATAATGAAATGACCGTGGTGCGCCAGTTCATCAAAAAGATAAACAAAACTATTACGACAAAGAATGCCCCTTCCATTAGTGTCCAATTCAAGTTGCTAATGGATGCATTGATGAAATCCGACGACCTGAAGATTTGACTTTTGATTTCTACAGTTTCCGGTAAGGTTTTTTCTAAGTCGGCAATGGCGATGTCCAAATCTTCGGTCAATTTTAGGGTGTTGACATCGGGCTGTTTGGAAATGGTAAGGATAACAGATTTATTACCATTTAAAGAACCATCGCCGATTTTATCGGATGCCCCGATTTGAACCGTCGCCACATCCTTGACTTTGATGGTCTGACCGTTGATTTGTTTTACTACAGCTTCCTGTAAATCTTCCAAAACGTAGGCCCTACCGCTTCCTTTAATGATGTATTGATTTCCGTATTGGTTCACAATACCACCTGGTGCGTTTACATTGGCTTCCTTTACGTGTTCTACCAATTCTTGCAAGCTCACGTTGTAGTGCTTCAATTTTTCAGGATTGGCAAATACCTGATACTGCTTGTAGTCGCCACCTATGACCACCACGTTGGCAATGCCACCAATGGCTTTGATGCGCGGGCGGATAGTCCAATCGGACAGCGTTCGCAATTCCATAGGCGACAGACTATCCGACGTTACGCCCAATAGCATAATCTCTCCCATAATAGATGAAATAGGTGCCATTGTGGGCGCACCGATACCTTCGGGCAAATTTTCACGTACCATTGGGATGCGCTCACTCACAATCTGGCGAGCTCTGTAGATGTCCGTTCCCCATTCAAATTCTACCCAAACAATGGAAATCCCTGCGGCGGATGACGAGCGGATACGCCTTACATTGGGCGACCCGTTCATAGCGGTTTCCAATTGGTAGGTCACCAATTTTTCCACTTCTTCCGATTCCATCCCGTGGGCTTCGGTCAAAATGGTTACGGTTGGTGCTGTCAAGTCTGGGAACACATCTACATTCATTGTTTTGGCGTAGTAAATTCCCAATCCGCTCAGTACCACTGCTCCCAACAAAATCATCAAACGATTGTGAAGGGAAAATTTTAATATTTTAGTTAACATAATTCTCCTTTTTAGTGGTCGTGTCCGTGTGCCGGTGTGGTACCGGACATTGATGCCATTTTTACCTGATAGGCTCCTGTAGTGACTACCACATCGCCAACTTTCAAGCCTTTTAGGACTTCCACGTTTTTACCGTTGCGCTTCCCGATGGTTATGGGTCGTCTTTCAAAACTTTCGCCCCCGAGTTGCAGAACTACCGAGTAATTCCCATAGTCTTCTAAAAGTGCCGACTCGGGTACCAGCGTGGTTTGCTCTCCATCGCCCATTGCAATCTGAACCTGGGTCAAGCTCCCATCAGGAACAGTAATAACATCGTTTACCTTGGCAAACACGGATATCAAAGGATTTTCCCTTTCTACATCTCTTGAAATCGATAATATCTCGCCTTCGGAATCTGAAATGTTTTTCCAATTATCCAGTTCGGTCTGGTACCACATCCCTTTGATGTTTTTCATCGTCAGGCCATAGGTGGGTGCCACTTGCGATTTCAAGACTTTGGATTCATCAGTAGCTACACTTATCAAGACAGCGCCTTGGTCCACATAATCGCCATTGGATACATTAACGGTTCTGATAAAACCATTAAAGGGTGCACGGATTTGCTTGCTCCCGCCCGAAACGCCCGAAGCGATGGACTGATATTGTGATTTGGCAATCGCATAGTTGCTCTCCACCTTTTCAAACTCAGATTTTGGGATGATTTTGCTCTCGTAGAGTTCCTTTTTACGGCTGTACTCTGATTGGGCCTGGTTAAATTTCGCTTTCGCGGAAGCGACCTCGGCACTTAGATTATTGTTTGCCAATCCCTGACTGCTCACGTTCAACAACAATTGGTCCTGTTTCACTTCCATCCCTTCGGTCAGGTTGGTCGTGGTAAAATTGACCGTCCCATTGGCCGTGGCGACCATCGTTTTTACAGAACCTTGAGCAGGTTGCCAAACACCCGATGAAGTGATGACATCGTAAATTTCCCCTTTTGTGACCTGCGCCGTTTGAAAGTCTATTTTCCAAGCCTGTTCCTTTAAAAAGGAAATGGGTGCCTCTCCACCAGCATTGCCTATCGCTTTTTTTGCTTCTTCAAAATTGGCATAGACCATCACATCTTCAATCACGATGTTGTCACTGTATTGCGGTGTGGAAAGGTCGAAAACCAATTGGTGTACGCCCGCTTCCTTCGGCTGAATGGTGGGTGAAAAAATTCCTGGGGAAGAAGGGGCATCTGCTGTGGTACGCAAACCTTTGTCTCCTTTTATCAAGCTGACCGTTACCGAGCCTTCGCGTACGGGCTGGTGTTTGTCCAAAACTGTAAAGTGTGCGGCAAACCTGCTGGATTGCCCGACAATCAATGCCGGGAACTCAACAAAGAGTTCGGTATTGTCTGTCCACAATGTATAATCCAATCTTGGGGTCTCCTCGCCTACGTGGCTCCCGTCAGCATTGTGGGCGTGTTCATCTTCGTGATTCTGTTTACAAGCTACTGCCATAAAGGCAAGCACAATTATTAAATACTTTTTCATCTTTTTCTTTTATTAATGTTGGTGTCCGTCATCATCGTTGGAATGTCCGTGGTCGTCATCGTGACGATGGCCGTGTTCTTCATTTTGAAGGGTGTCCTGACCTACTGTAAATTCCTCCTGTTTCAAATCTTCCTGTTCCATATGAGAGCCGTCTGGGTTATGCTCGTGACCGTGGTCATCTTGGGCCTCTTCCTTTTTTGTTTCTCGGCATCCTGTAAAGCTGATTGCTGCCATTACTATTAGTGCCATTATTGTTTTTGATAAATGTTTCATCTTTTTAATTTTTAAAATTGTTATAACTGATGTATTAATAATTGTGCTTGTAAAAGCTGTAGCTGTTTTTCCATTTGTAGCATTCTATCGGTTGCATCCCGATAGAATTGCACTTCCATATAGTATTCCAAAAACGAGTATTCTCCCAAGTTGTAAGCTTTAAAGAGCAATTCCTCACTATTTAGGGTTTCCATGGTGTCCTGATATTCGGTGTACTTGTCGAGCAACAATTGGTACTGATTGTACTCTTGTTGTAATTTGGCATACAGCATTTGTTGTACAACTTGTGTGTTGGACTGCTGGTATTCGTAATTGGCTTGTGCCGCTTTTACCTTGTTTTTACTGTTCCACAAAGGAATGGTCAATCCTCCATAAACACCCGAATAATTATTACCGTTGACCCCTTGGTAATTGTAACCCAATGAAAGGTCAGGCAGTATTTTGGTTTTTTCCAACTGCACGTTTTGTTGTGCCGCGGCTTCATAAGCTTTGAGCTCCAAAAGCTTGGGGTCTTTGGCCAATTTCTCATTCCATAAATCGGCTACAGTTTGTATCTGAAATGGAATATTCAATTGCAGATTGTCCAATCCAAGCGGTTGATTTCCATTCAAAGTCTGCAAAGCCGTTCTTTGATTTTGGATTTCCGCTTCCAGTTGTTCCACAACAAATTGCTCTTGAATCCAAGATACCTTAGCTTTGTTAAGGTCTAAAATGCCGACTTGCTCTCTGTTAAAAAGTTCTTGCATTTGTTCATACACCTCTTGGCTTTGTTTCTTTCTTTCATCTTCAATGGTTTTTCGCTTTTGAAGTATAAAGAGTTCTATTAGCCCTTTTTTTGCCTTGAGCAGTATTTCTTGGCGTTTTTCGCCATAGGCTGCCTGTGACTGTTCTGCTTTTAGGTTGTTCCATTTGTTACGGGCTGCATATACCGAAGGAAATTCAAAGGATTGTGAGATTTCAAACTCGGTATAGTCATCGGTTTGATGGTCGCCAAAAGGCAGATAGTATCCTGAAAGCTGTGGGTCGGGCAGGTTGTTGCCGCTCTTGTTTTGAAGCTTTTGGCCATCGATAAACGACTGATAAGCCTTCAGCTCTGTATTGTTCTGTTCTATTTCGTTAAGTAGCTCCCCTATATTTCTATCTTGAGAGAAACCAGTAACAAAGAACAGGCATCCGCATATCGCGAACACGATATATTTGTCCATTGTTTGAAAATTTAGGTTTAATCTTGCCTGATAAGAGACAGGCCTGAAGTTCAATAGGATTTCTACCTAATAGATAGATAATCCCAAACGATTAACCTAAAGATGGTGGCCCCCGTAAATAGAGGGATGAAAGGAAAGGATTAAAATAGTGGTTGAGCGGATGATAAAGCGGCGGTTCGTTGTTAGGCCTCTTATCAATAAAATATAGTTCTTGAAAACCAGAATTGGTTTTTACAACATTCTCATTCGTGTCGGTACGGTGTTCAACGATTTGTCTTTCGACAATAATATCGGTTGAAACCGAGGAATGGACGTGCATATCCATAAAGAACCCGAAAAAGCCATATGGTGATTCTTCGTCTTCGTGCGAACCATTATCGTGATGGTGGTGTTCGCCCGTATGGGCAACATCCGAATGGGAATACGAATCCTGGTGCTGATGATGCAGATGAGGAAATGCTTGGTGCAGCACCATAAGGCCAAACAGGCCCAATAAGAGAAATGCCGCTATTTTGTGTGCTTTTTGCATCATTTGCAAAGGTAGTAATTATTTCTGTTTGTTAAAATTACAATAAATATTTAATTGAAAAATCCAGTTTAAGGTACTGGACAAACCTTTTAAATCTATGCCAGAGCATACACTTCATCGAACAACTTTTTATCCAATCGTTCTTGCTGGCCAAAACTCTTTTTCAAGAAATTGTGCAATACAGAGTTGAAAGCATTATAGCCCAACCAAAGATTAGGTTTCTCGTCGAGCAATAGGGCTTCGTAATTGAGGATTTCAAGTACCTCTCTCGACTTTTTCGATGGGTCGCTATTCTTGTCACTACATTCATATCGGAACAGTTTTGTCCTGTCCAGAATAGCTTTCACGAACTCTTTGGTGTCAATGATTTTAAATTCCTTCATCTTATCGAATTTCTTGGTAATGGTATAGAATTCGTTGTCCAAGAATTTATCAAACAGGTTGTTCAACATTGGCATTATAAGGTCTGTATTGTTCCTGCTGTGCTTGATTGAAAACTCGATTTCAGCCTGTGAGACGTGCAATCCGTTAGAACAAACCTTTCTATAAAAACCGAAGTGGCCAGAGGTCTTTTCACTTCCATCGTAAGAATTCTTGAAACGAAGCATCGGTAGTATCAAGTCCTTGTTATTCTTAACCGTAAACTGGCTTTTGTCGTCAATGATAAAATCAGTGATGAACGACCTATCGTTCTTGTTGACGGTTCGTTTGTGGTAGTTGAGACCACCATCAATCAACATTTCTTCTGCTTTTTTGAAGAACAATTGGTTTGGGATGTGGCCGTAACTGTTCGATACCACATTGACGATTTTGCCATTCGAGATGATGGCATTTTCAAGCCCACGACGAGATTCCATCTGGGTCAGACTTTTTAAGGATTTCATTTCGGTTGAAACGAAAATCTCATCTTGTTGCAAATTTTGTAAATACATAGCTTTTGAATTTTAGGTTAAACATTTTGTGACAGTACGACGTAGTGTTCTGGATACTTTTCTCTGTAGTAAGCCAGATGACTTTCGGCACCTTCAATCTTGTAGTTTTCCTTACTGGATTGATAATGTACCTCGGCTTCTTCGACCGAAATCTTTGATTTTTTTGATACTTTTTCCATAATGCCGAAATTTTAGTTAAACAATATTTGGGCATCCCCAAACGGAAGCTAAAATCACGGCTCAAAAGGAAACGGAATAAATGAGAAGAGGGATATGCGCAACGGCTTTATGCCGTAGTCTTTTGATGGGTGTATTTTATGGGTTTACCTTTGCACTGATATTGATTGATGCTTTTCCTGTAAACCCGTATAGGATTATCATAAAAAGAAAAAGGGCCGACACGGATGCCGACCCTTCTTCAGAACAACAAAAGCTAATCGTTGAGTTCCTGGATTTTCTTTTCAAGAACCGCAATGCGCTCTTTTAAACGTGCTTCACGCTTGTCCCGTTTTTCGGCATATTCCTCTTCAATTGCTGCAATCTTCGATTTGAAGTATCCCTGAATGGCATTGTAGAATGAAATGTTCGTCAGGTTATTGACGTGGTTGCTCTCACCAAAATGCACTTGCCTCGTAAGTATGTAGCGAATCAGTCTATGGAAGATTTCCTTTTTGAAATGATTCTTAAAATGTTCAACAACTTCCAAATTGGTCATCTTTGAAGTCCCTGCCAAGAATTTGGAAAAGTGCTTTTGCCGACCTACATAATCCACATTGTTTTCAAACAACGAAATGGAAAAGGCGACCATTTCATCAACCGACAACGTTTTCTTGGTATTGATATAATCCGTTTCTCGAATCATCTGTACCACTTCTTCAAACTGCTTGTTGTTCTCGATCTGTCGCTTACGGATTTCACGCTCGTTGATTTTTATGATTTGCTCTTCGGGCGTACAATCTGCCATTTTCCTGTTGGCCAATGGTGTGGAATATTCATTAGAATCTTCCTTTGAATTCTCAATCACTTTGACGAACACATTCTTGTGTTGGTACGTTTCAGGATGGAATATGATACCATTTACAAAACCGTTCTTGTCTGCTGAATTATACGTTTTCAGTTCTTCCTCATATTGCCGGATAGCCTCGTCGAGCTCTGCTTTCAATTCATCTTCAGAATAATCATAATGTTGGTATTCAATCTTAACGCTATCCATTGTCGGCTCAATGGGTGTCTCAATGATTTCAACATCATCCAGCAAATAGACTTTCAACCCATTATTTTCCAGTTGTGAAATAACAAGCTGATTTTTTTCTTCATTCGCCCAATACTGCCGTATTTCAGGAATGAGCAGTATGTTGTCTTTCTTAGATTTATCAATCAGGTTTAAGAACGATTTTGTCTTTTTAGTCTCAAAACAGGCTGACTTTGTACAGACCATTTTGCCTTCGCCAAACAGATTGCCTTGATTCACAGCATTGAATGGACATTCTACGCAGGAACCCGCTTTAGCCACCAAAGTCTTATCTGCAACATCAAAGGGTGCTTTTTCCAAATCGTATGTTCGGTTGTTTATCATTCGGTTTATCTGATGTGCGTTAAATTCTTCGCCCATCGTTTCCCGCATCATCTGTTGTTCCTCTGGTTCAAAAAGCGCTACACCGACACCTAAAGAAATGGTCATTTCACCACTACGTACAAAATGCTTGAAGCCGTCAATCAATCCAGCCAACTTCAAACGTTGTCTTATGAAATTGTCCGTTCTTCCCAGGCGTTTAGCGATTTCAGAGGGTTGATACTTGTCGCTTAGATAAGCAATTGCGTCAGCTTCTTCGGTAGGTTCAACATCCTTTCGTTGCAGGTTTTCGATAATTTGAACTTCAAGCACTTCGCCGTTTTCATAAGTTCTTACGATACTGGGAATCGTTTTCTTGTGCGCCATTTTGCTTGCGCGAAACCGTCTTTCACCCATTACGATGATAAAATTCTTTCCAGATTTGCGAACCGTTATTGGTTGCAATACACCAAATTCCTTGATGCTATCCGCAAGCTGTTGTAGCTGTTTCTCATCAAAGGTCTTTCTTGGTTGGTTAGTGTCAGGCTTTATGTTGTCTATTGGAAGGTTTTCAATTTGAAGTGCAGGCACTTTCTTTTCGTTCACTTCTTTTTTGGCAGTAATCCTAGTGGTTCTGCGCTTTCTTGTGGTACTCGCTTTTGTTGTCATAATACTCAAATTTTAGATTAAACAATATTTGAGCAGTGAATCAAACGGAAGATAAAATCTTGGCTCAAAAGGAAACGGAATAAATAAGTAGGGGCTTAAGCGATGGCTTTATGCCGTAGTCTTTTGATGGAAGTATTTTACGAGTTTAACTTTCGGGAATATTGTATGATAATAAACTCCCAATCGAAGAACAAGAGTCGAGAAAACCTAAATTCTATGAATTTATTTTGATTGACATAGTAGTTAATATCAAATGGAAGTATATGACACTAAATCAAAGTTTATCTTGAAAATAGGTCAAATGTTGTACCTATGTTGTACCCGTGTCTTTTTTCAGTGTGTTTTTGAAATAAAAAAGCCGAAGATTTCTCTTCGGCTTTTAGTGCGGGTGAAGGGACTCGAACCCCCACACCTTGCGGCATCAGATCCTAAGTCTGACGTGTCTACCAATTCCACCACACCCGCATAAAGTGCAAATTAACACTTTTTATTTGGATAAATCCTAAGTCTAGCGTGTCTACCAATTCCACCACACCCGCGGAAAGGAGTGCAAATATAGCCCAATTTTCCGATTTGCAAATGGACTACCTGCAAAAACTTGTTTTTTGTACTTTTAGGGCACTTTTTAAATGAAATATGGAACAAATCAATACCTACATCAATACCCACAAAGACCGATTCATCAATGAGCTCAACGACCTGCTACGACTTCCTTCCATTAGTGCCGACCCGGCCTATGCCGAGGATGTTCTGGCAACCGCAAAAGCCGTTGAGTCATCACTTATAGCTGCTGGTTGTGAAAATACCGAAATCTGCGAGACCAAAGGTTATCCTGTTGTTTATGCCGAGAAAATGATAGACCCCAACCTGCCAACCGTATTGGTTTACGGGCACTACGATGTACAACCACCGGACCCTATGGACCTTTGGGACTCCCCGCCATTTGAACCGGTGATCAAACCCACCAAACTACACCCCGATGGCGCTATTTTTGCCAGAGGTGCCTGCGACGACAAAGGACAATTCTTTATGCACGTAAAGGCTGTGGAGTTCATGATCAAAAACAACCAATTGCCCTGCAATGTCAAGTTTATGATCGAAGGTGAGGAAGAAGTGGGCAGCGATAGTTTGGGCGATTTCCTAAAAGAAAATTGCAAAAAATTAAAGAACGACATTATTCTTATTTCCGATACCGGAATGATTGCCAACGATGTTCCTTCCATTACCACAGGACTTCGGGGACTCAGTTATGTGGAAGTGGAAGTGACCGGGGCCAACCGAGACCTCCACTCCGGGATTTACGGAGGCGCAGCGCCCAACCCCATTAATGTGTTGGCCAAAATGATCACCACCTTACACGACGAGAACAACCACATCACCATTCCAGGTTTTTATGATAAGGTTGAAATCATTTCTGATGAGGAGCGGGCCGAGATGGCCAAAGCCCCATTTAACCTTGAGGAGTACAAAAAAGCCTTGGATATTGGCGATGTGCATGGTGAAAAAGGTTATACCACCACGGAACGTTTCGGCATTCGCCCTACATTGGATGTCAATGGTATTTGGGGTGGCTACACTGGAGAAGGGGCCAAAACCGTGATTGCCAGCAAAGCCTACGCCAAAATCTCCATGCGCTTGGTGCCGGATCAGGATTGGCATGAAATTACTGACCTCTTCACCAAATATTTTGAATCCATTGCCCCAAAAAGTGTCAAGGTAAAAGTAAAACCACACCACGGCGGTCAAGCTTATGTGACCCCCATAGACAGCATAGGATACCAAGCCGCCGCCAAGGCCATGGAAACCACTTTTGGAAAAACCCCTGTACCCCAACGTACCGGTGGAAGTATTCCCATTGTGGCACTTTTTGAAAAAGTATTGGAAAGCAAGACCATTTTGCTGGGGTTTGGGTTGGACAGTGATGCCATACACTCCCCTAACGAACATTTTGGTGTTTGGAATTTTCTAAAGGGAATTGAGACCATCCCTTACTTTTATAAGTACTTTACGGAAATGAACGCTTAGAGCTTCTTTACGTATTTGGTGATGATCACAATGTGCTGACCATCCACTTTACCTTCAATATATTCGGCATTATCGCGATCCAGGGAAATCCGTCTTACGGCGGTTCCCTGTTTGGCGACCATGCTGGAACCCTTTACTTTCAAGTCTTTTACCAACACCACATTGTCCCCGTTTTCCAGAACAACCCCGTTCACATCTCGGTGGATGACCAGTTCACTCTCTTCCTCACCTTCTCCGGTAGCTTCGGCCCACTCCAAAACCTCATCTTCCAGATACATCATGTCCAAAAGGTCTTGTGACCATCCTTCGGACTTTAATCGGTTCAGCATACGCCATACCACCACCTTTACGGCATCATGCTCGCTCCACATGCTGTCGTTCAAACAGCGCCAATGGTTCGCATCTGTGGTTTCCGGGTTTTCTATTTGGTTTTTGCACGTGGCACTTATCAAAATACTGCCATCCAATCCTCCTGTGGATACGGGCGGAACTTCATAAATAACCAAGTCATCGGTAGCACCACTTAGTTCACATACGCCCCCACTTCTTTGTTGCAAATCCTCAAAAAGACCCATTTCATTTTGTTTAAGAGGCGTAAAATTAGGTTTTTAAAATGACCTCAACCAGAGGTTCACGCTCAATTTCCCGGCTATTCGTGTAACAAATCACCATAAATTGCGTTCTAATACTCTATCAATCAAAGAGAACACAATCATGTTGCAACGTTTTTTTATTTTCTGCTCTGGGGCAGATACAGACCTTCTATCCACTTGTTCCAATGGGGAACGAAACAAATATGCCGGAATTGGCGCCACCGTATTCTTTACCGCCGTCATGGCATTCATCGCCAGTGGGTATGCTCTTTACACCGTTTTTGACAATATCTACACTTCCCTATTCTTCGGATTGATCTGGGGACTGTTGATTTTCAACCTGGACCGATACATTGTATCGACCATAAAAAAGCGGGACAATATCAAAAGTGAACTGCTCCAAGCCACCCCACGAATCCTTTTGGCGATTATCATTGCCGTGGTGATTTCGAAGCCTTTGGAGATGAAGATTTTTGAGAAAGAAATCAATCAAGTGTTGTTGGAAGAAAAAAACGCCATGACCTTGAACAACAAGGAACAATTGGCCCTTCAATACACTCCAAAAATAGAGGCACTCCAACAAGAGATAGCAGCCCTTAAATCCGAAATTGTCCAGAAAGAAACTGAAACCAATGCACTGTACGACACCTACATTTCCGAAGCGGAAGGTACGGCAGGAACCGGTCTATTGGGCAAAGGCCCCGTATACCAAGAGAAACGCGAAAAGCACGATGCCTATTTGGCGGAACTCAACACATTGAAGGAAACCAATGCCTCCAAAATTGAAGATATAGAAGCCCAAATTGCGGCTTTGGAAACCGATTACGCTACAGCCGTGACCAATTCACAACCCATTATTGATGGTTTTGATGGTTTGATGGCCCGCATCAATGCCTTGGGCAAATTACCTTGGTTTCCCTCGTTCTTTATTTTCCTGTTGTTCCTCGCGATTGAAACGGCCCCTATCATTGCCAAATTATTGGCCCCAAGAGGCGAGTACGATTACAAATTTGAGGAGCAGGAAAGTGTAGTGGCCACATGGGTGACCCAAAAAGTGGAACACCGAGAGCTACTGTTGTCCACCGATGGTGAAATCAACCAGCAAATTTATGCCGACATTAAAAATGAAGAGGAACTGTACCGCTACAAAAAGGAAAAGGCAGAAGAACTGCTTCGTCTTCAGGCCGACTCGTTTCACAAGGTGCAGGTAAAAGGACTTTAATCCACTATTCTCATATTTTTGAGCAGGAAAGACGCATTCATATTTTGGCAAATACCCTCTTTAAACTTGTAGTCGAAGTAGAGTTCGCCATCTACAATCTGAGCATCAAAATATTTGTTTTCCACTTGTGAAAGTTGGTCGGACAATGTGCAAAGGCTTAAATCGTGGGTGGCGACCAAACCTGTGGCTCCAATCCGCACTAAACGCTCCACAAACTTTTTGGAGCCTTCGGCCTTGTCCACACTATTGGTCCCTTTCAAAATTTCATCGAGCACCACAAAGCAATTCCCCTTCTCCAATTCTTCCACAATAAACTTTAAGCGCTTAAGCTCTGCATAAAAATAGGAGGTTTCATCCGCCAACGAATCCGAAGAACGCATGCTCGTCAACAAACGGACGGGCGCATATTTTACCTCTTTTCCTTTTACGGGCAACCCCATGTTTGCCATAACAATTTGCAAGGCAACAGCTCTTAAAAAAGTACTCTTCCCCGCCATATTGGCTCCCGTAACGATACAAAAACGCCCTTTTCCTATTTCGAAATCGTTAAGTACGTTCTTTTTTGGGTCTACCAGCGGATGTCCCACAACTTTGGCGGTTAAAACAGTATCGCCTTCCACCAGATCAGGATAGGTGTGGTCGGGATGGTTAAAGGCGTAATTTCCAAGGCTGATATACGCATCAAATTGTGCAATGGCAGAAAACCAATCCTCGATATCCTTGCCGTATTTTTCTATCCAAGCTTCAACCTTATAGGTGTAGTAGAGACTCCATAAACCAAGGCCTTGCGCAAACATTGCAATGAGCAAATTTTGCTGCTGTTCCAACATCATCATATCTTGGTAGAAGCGTTTTACGATTTTGGAGGTCTTCTCCCCTTCTACCTCCAACTTTTTTTGAAGTTCCTGTAAAAGTTCCGAAGTAAATTGTTGCCCTTCCAGTTCGGAAATCAGCCTTTGATGTTGCTGAATGGTTTCCTGTGCCTCCGAAACCTTTGTTGCAAAGCTTAGAATCTTCTTGGTGTATCGCATCACAATTCCCAATCCCAAAAAATACCATACCAGCACCAAACTTTCGGGCACTTTTCCCAAGAAGGCCAAGATGATCCATAAAATGGAGAGCAGTACAAAGATCGGGGCCACTATCCCAACCCATTTTGGCGTGAATGTTTTGTGGTCTTTCATCCATTTGGAAACCACATTAGGGTCAATTTTAGGCTTTGTTTCCCCGGCCAAGGCCAAAAAATGTTGCCTCCATTCAGGAAGCTTTGCCAATTCCTTGATAGCTTCCTGTTTTTTGAGAATATCCTTGGGTTTATCATCCAATAACAGTTGGGCCAGCACGCCGCTCCCCTGTTTCAAAACGGTTCGGTTGCCATACTGATAGAAAGACCCCCTACCGAACAAATCCAAATCTTGTGCGTAGGGATGCTCGGGTTGTAAAAACTCCTTTCCATCTGGCAAATGGTGAAATTTACGGTCCAACACCTTCAATTCCGTCTCATTGAGGGCCACCAACCGTTCCAAATAGGCTTTTTCCCTTTTCAGGTTGACAAACCGGGCCACGAGATATAAAAACAATGTGGTGCCAAACACAAAAATTCCAACTACAGCGGATTGCCCCCAAAAGAAATAGATGCCTGCCACTAGGGCCACAAAAACAGCAAGTCGGATGGTAGCCAAAAGGCCCAATCGCTTTTTTACTTGTTGAAGATGGGCAGTATGTTTATCCCGTTGTTGGGTATAGAACTGTTTTACTTTGCTCATTCAAAAATCAATCTAGATCCTCCAATTCCTGCTTTAGTTTTTTGGTAAGACTGGCCACTACCAAATCATAGGAATGGTCCAACAATTCTTTGATCAACTGTGGCGGAAGATTGTCCAAAAACAAGGTATTCCAATGCTTTTTACTCATGTGGTAGCCCGGAATAATGGCCCCATCGTGTTCTTCCCGAAGTTCTATGGCTCTTTCCGGGTCGCATTTTAGGTTGAACTGCGCCGGAAGACGTTCCAAGGCCACCAAGGCAAACATTTTGCCCATCACCTTGAATACCAAGGTGCTCTCGTCAAAAGGAAATTCCTCGGTAATCCCTTTTTTATTCAGACACAGATTGCGAAACTCCTCAATGTTCATGGTCTCACGCCTTCGGAATCATACACAATCACCTTTTCCCACAAGTCTTTGCACTCCTCAATAAAAATCAGATGAGCCTCCTCTTCCTGATAGGCTTCTTGGGCCTCTGCAGATTCAAAAGTCACGATAAGGGAATAGGTAAAGGAATCGTCCACCACATCCCTGACCGCTTTGGGCGGAGTGCCCATAAAATTGGTCTTCGCGTATTTGGAGTTGTCCAAAAACTTCTGCAACGAAGCTTCAAACTTGGTCCTCTCCGCATGACTGTCCGGATTCTTGAACCAGAAGTAAACGGTGTGTGCAAAAGCGTGGTCAAAATTTTCCTCGCCGTTTTTGATCTGTACGCAACTCGTTGCAAATACCCCAACCAAAAGCAGGGTCAAAATTTTTGTTTTCATACTGTTATTCTTCTAAAAAGTGTTTTTCCCTATTGGAGATTTCCAAAGCGGAGTAGTCCAATCTCCATCCGATGGTCTCCACAATTTTTTCCACCAAAAGAACGGCCTGCAACGCTTCTTTGCGAGCGGTATCCATCAATCCACTTTCCGGAATTTTCTGTTTGATGTGTTCCTTGGCCTCTTGATTGAGTTTGGTAAGATCATCTGGCGAAAAGCTGTTGAACAATCCATTTTTAATGTCATAAAACTGCAGGTCCGGCTCAATGGAAAGCACTTCGGGCTCTGGAAAATTATTTAAAATGATGCGCTTCTTCTCCGTATCGGCCTTCAGGTCCAATTTGGTCAAATCGTACCCAATATGTGCCTTTGCCTTGACCACGATCAGTGCCTTTTTTTTGCTTCGCAACAGGCTCATGAATCGGTCTTTGGTGTTTTCGTAATGGTAGATTTCGGCGAAATCCCCTTCCACAGAAACCAGTTTGCAGACGCTCCTAATCTTGTCCAGCAACACGGTGGACTGCTGTTTGGTGAGTTCTTTACTTCTCTTCTTCCGGAATAGCGAGAACAGCCAATACATGAGTATGGCTCCCAGTATCAATCCAAGAAATACGTCGATGATATCACCCATTCTTTTTCCCTATTTCACCCAAATGGGTAAACTTAAACCCCTTTTCATATTTTAATCCGTAGCCCAAGGCCCTGTCCAAGGCAGAGTGGGAAAACAAGATGATCCCGATGAGCTGGCATAAAGGTATTGAAAAGTAACTTCCCACCAGATACACCAAAAGGGCCACTCCTTTATGGTGAAAGAAATTGTACGCTAACGCCCCAATCTTGTTCCCAAAAAGGTAGCCCAACGCACCAATGTCCGGAGCCAAAATCAAGACCAAAAACCACCACCAAGCGTAATCCAAAAGGCTGAAAAGATAGACACCCAGAACGAACATCATCATCTCTTCCAATTTTAAGGTTGTCTTCACTTGTCCTCGATTTTGTATAAGATGGGCCTGCTGGGGCTGGCATCATTCTCGAAAGGGGCTACCTGAAGGTCCAAAAAATAGGTGCCGTCCAATACGGTGTTGGGCACATAGATGAACTCGGTAATGGTTGCCGATTTCCTCGGTTTTCCATTCACATTCCAAAAGGCTTTATGGGCCAATAACTCCCCGTTGTCCCGTTCCTTGTCCACGGAAGGTAGGTCTACCAATAAGTGGTCCACTCCCTTTTTTACCAAATACTGTACCGCCTCTTCCAAAAGGTACGGCGGGTTGGTATCTGAATATTGTTTGGAACGTTTATCCCCAAGGTTGGGCAGGGTACGAATGACCAGCGCCTCCCTTTTTTTGTTGCCCAAGGCGTATTGGAGCTGTTTTTCAGAAATGACAAAATCGTCTCCCTGCTGCTCCGGGGCCACGGTTATCACTTCGGCCAGAAAGAAAAACCGCTTCATTTTTTGGTTGATGGAATGGAACGCTTCTGTGATATGGCCCAGACACTCGGTATGGGTAATATGGGAATGGGGGTTGAACCAGATATCGTTAAAGTTTACCGGCGCCCCTTGGGCCACACTTCCCACAAAATCCCCTTCTTGATGGGCCTCGATCTTGGGTGCCCCCAAATACCAGGCATTCACATTGGTTTTCTTCCCGGTCAAGGGAATGGAAATATCCAAAGGGTTGTTCAAATCTATCTTGTAATTCTTGAAATTGTATTTTATAGTTGTAATCATTTTTCCAAGTTAACCATAAAAAGATCGGAGGCAATCCCATCCACCAAAAACTTGCCTTTTTTAGTGGCCAACAGTTTCCCTTCACTTTCAACCAATAGGCCGCTATCCCTATATTTTTGGGATTGAAGGACCAAATACTCTACATATTTTTCACCAAAATCAGAGGCCACCCGTTCCAAATCAACGCCCCAAATGGTTCTGAGTCCGGTCATTACATACTCGTTGTAGCGGTCCGTTTGGGAAAGGGTCTCGATTTCTAGGGGCAATATCCCTTCGGTAATTTTTTTAATATAGATAGGGTTGTTTCGGATGTTCCAACTTCGGTTTTTGCCATCAAACGAGTGGGCAGACGGACCTACCCCCATATAGGTTTTCCCCAACCAGTACGCTGTATTGTTTTTGGAAAAGAAGCTAGGTTTTCCAAAATTGGAAATTTCGTAATTCACAAATCCCTGGGCTTCCAACGTATCCACCAACATATAAAACTGTTCTTGGGCCTGTTCATCGTCTACATTGGGCACCACGCCTTTTTCTATAAACTTTTGGAGTGCCGTTCGTGGTTCCACCGTTAAGGCATAGCTGGAGATATGCGGCAATCCAAAATCGAGGGCTTTTTGGATGTTGGCCTTCCATCGGTCATTATCCATTCCCGGAATGCCGTAAATCAGGTCGATGGTGATGTTATCGAAATACTTTGTGGCTTCTTGAATGCATTTTTCAGCTTCGGAGGCATTGTGGGCCCGGTTCATCAGTTTCAGGTCTTCATCAAAAAAAGATTGTATGCCGATGCTGAGGCGATTGACCCCCGACTTTTTATATGTTGAAAAGAAATCTCTCGACTGCGCTCGAGATGACACCAAATCATCCGGATTGGCTTCCAAGGTGATTTCGGGCTGGTCCATTACTTTGTAATGGTCGTATACGGTTTGGATCAGAAATTCAATCTCTTCATTGGAAAGCACCGAGGGGGTACCTCCTCCAAAATAGATGGTCTCCACGACATCATCGACCTCCGATTTCCGCAACACCAATTCCTTGGCAATGGCCTGTACCATGGCTTCCTTTTTTCCCAATTGGGTAGAAAAATGGAAATCACAGTAATGGCATGCTTGTTTACAAAAAGGTATGTGAAGATATATCCCGGACATCAATTGTCAATTAACAATAAACAATTTACAATGATCATTTCGCCCTTTTTGTGGTTTTTAGGATGGAGAACATGATTTTCGATAGTTCATCAGCTTGCGCAATCAATATATTGGCATTTGTTTTAGTAACGTAATCGGCATCTTTTAAGAGGGACAACCAATATTTCACTTCCAAACTTTCTTTATAGGCTATTGAAATCTTCGCCGAAAAATCAGCGGTGGAAATGGCCCCATTGGCTTCACTGATATTTGCTCCAATGGATGTTCCAGAACGCAGCATTTGCTTGGACAGCACAAACTCTTTTTTTGATGCTACTATGCGCTTGTACAAACTGACCGTCTGCAAGGCAAAATCATAAGATTTTTCCAATAAAGGATTTTCGTTTTTCATAAAGTAAGTCCATTTGGGTATTATTAATTGGTCATTGTAGACTGTTACTTAATTTTATCTGGATTTTGTTTGATGAAAGCCTCCCAGCCTGTATAACTTTTCCCAACGTCCACCCTACCTTCGTTGTAAAAATGACAGACAGCCGCGGCCAAACCATCGGTACTGTCCAAGTTTTTGGGAAGTGATTTTAATTTTAAGACACTTTGAAGCATTCGCGCTACTTGCTCCTTACTGGCGTTTCCGTTTCCGGTAATGGCCATTTTTATCTTCTTGGGCATGTACTCGGTGATAGGGACCTGTCGGGAAAGCCCAGCGGCCATGGCCACACCCTGTGCACGGCCCAATTTGAGCATGGACTGTACGTTCTTTCCATAAAATGGGGCTTCAATGGCTATTTCATCGGGGTGGTAGGTGTCGATGAGTTCCAAGGTGCGTTCAAAAATCAGTTTGAGTTTGGTGTAGGGATCGTCATATTTTTTGAGCATCAACTCGTTCATCTGCACAAAGTGCATCTGTTTGTTGACGACCTTGATGATCCCGAACCCCATGATGGTGGTTCCCGGGTCTATCCCTAAAATGATTTTTTCTGTTGCCAAATCGTTATTGGGTATTTAGTACCAAAGGTAGCCTAAATCGAAGACCAACTGGATTTCCCTGTTTTAGGGCCGGTGCCACGGTGGTCAAATCGTTCAAGCGTTCGGAGACCCGTAAGTTAAAATCCGATATTTCATTGAGCACGGTGTTCTTTTCCTCCACGTTCAACACGGAGATAAAACCGTGTTCATCAATGAGAAAATCAATGTAGACCGTATCGTTCATATCGTTATCCACCTGAAATTCCAAACCGGAGAGCGCTTCGGAAAAATAGTCCAACATCACACTTTGAAAGCAATCCCGCTGGACAGGTTTTGTGGCCATTTCATCACAATCTTCGAAAAGAGGGTATTGGTCCACATCGTTCCAGTCTATGGCCAGTAGTTTTTCATTGACCACTTTCTGGGTCTGTTCTTCCTTGGACATAAAGAGTTCACAGGAAACCAGCAAACCAAAAAAGGATAACAACATGTACTTCTGCATAACAGCCCCGAGAATTTGGCTGAAATTACGACTTTTTAACGAAGGACGGTAAAATGCGAAAGCCCTGAAATTCATTTCAGGGCTTCTCCCTATTATTCTTTTAAACAGATTTTAAAAAGCCAGACTCACCTTCCCTCGAAGATAAAAAGGCATTCCCGGGGTAAAATGTATTTCTTCCACGGGGCTAGGTTCACTGAACAGTCTACTCTCAGTAGCAAATTGGGTTTCGTTCCATTCTGAGTCAAACAGGTTTTCCACAATTATACTGAACGTCCAATTATTGAGACCGTAGTTCAGGGTGGCATCGGTCACAAAATAGCCTTCGGCCACAATGGAATTGTCCTCGTTTGCGGGTCTGTCGTCCACAAATCTGTAGTTGAGCCCCCCTGAAAACCCTTGGTCCATTCCTGCTGTAAATCCACCTGCCACGGTAAAATCCGGGGCCAAGGGAATATAATCTTCCCCATCGGCCTCTTCCGTACTTCTGGCATGGGTATAGTTGGCATCGGTATAGAGATAGAGTCCCTCAAAAGGTTGGTATCTGGCCCCCACTTCCAATCCCAATCGACGGGTCTTGCCACTGGGTTCCACCACACCGGCATCGCCCACGTATACAAACTCTTGATCTAAGAACAAACTCCAAACTGTAGCGTTCAATACTAGCCTGTCCACAGGCTTTAGGATGGTTCCCAAATCCACGCCATAGGCCGTGGGAAGAATATCTTCGCCTTCATTGGCCACTACGACCCTGGCATCGTTGGAATGGAACCCCATTCCTGTTTTGAGGAAGAACTGGGTGTTTGCCGTTGGGCTAAAAATAGTATTGAACTTGGGACTGAAGGCCACTTTTTCCTCACTTCGGTTATCATACAGCTCACTGAGCTTGTTCACATAATCGAACTTGAAATAATCCAACCGTAAGGCAGGTTCGAATGTAAATTTCCCGGATTTGAATGCTGCCCCGGCAAACGCATAGGTATTTACTTCATCCACATCACCATAGGCCAAACGCTCCAAAAGCTCTTGCCGGTTCAAGGTGTGCGAAAGTTCATTGTCATCCACATTGTCGTACCGAAATCCTACTCCTGCCTGATACTTGAAATTGGTGGACCCTAATTGCGCCGTATTATTTTTAAATATGGTCCTGGCCCCCAACATCATGCGGTCTTCATATTGTTTGATTTGATCTCCATTCACTGGGTCGTCCAAGAAAAAGGTAAAGTTGGAGTACAGTTCAAAATCGTAGTGCGACAAAAAAGCCATGGTGTTGAACGATTTCCCATCGTTTAGATTTTTATTGTGATTCACCACAAAATTGGTCCGGCTGGTCTGTCCGCCTTCGGTATCGTCAATGGAGCCAAAACGACTTATCAATCCTTGATCAACGGCTCGCTGCGGAATCTGTCCCGAGGCATCCCACTTGCTTTGAAAATGTGAAGCGGTCAACAACAACTCCTGATCGCCGGGTAGGGCGTAGCGGTATCTTCCCAAAATATTAAGGCGATTAAAATTCTGTGGCGATTCCACCGGGCCATTGGTCAGATACAGCTCGGAGGCCAAATAGGCACTGCTATTCCCTTGCTCCAAAATATTGAACATCCCCAGAAACCGTCGCGTATCAAACTGTCCCACTTCGGTGGACACCATACTCTTTGATAAACTTTTTCTCAACCGTAAATCCACATAACCGGCCGTGTTGAAATCACCTTGTTCCATATAATATGGTCCCTTGCCAAAGTTGACATTTTCAATGGTTTCGGGAATTACAAAGTGAAGGTCGGCATACCCTTGACCATGGGCATGCGAGACCATGTTCACGGGCATTCCGTCCACATTGATGGCCACATCGGTCCCGTGATCCACATCAAAACCGCGCAAAAATATTTGCTCGGCCTTACCACCTCCTGCATGCTGTCCTATGATCAATCCTGGGACTTTTCGCAGGATTTCCTGGGATGATTTCACGGGATCGGTCTTTACATCCACATCCACCAAACGGCTCAAAGCGTTCACCTCGGAAACCAAAACCACTTGGTCCAAGGAGATGGAACTTTCATTGAGCACGATCCGAACGGGTTGCTGTAAATCTTGAGCACTCACTACCCTAGTTTGAGTGGCATACCCTAACCGTGAAAAATAAATGGTATCGCTCACCGAAGTACGGTCCAGAACAAAATGTCCGGTACCATCGGTATGGCTGTGTTGGCCATTGGTCTTATTGAATATGCCCGCATCTTCCAACGGGGAGCCATCGGCAGTTACCAATTGACCCTTATAATCTTGCGCGGCAATTGCCCCCATGACAAATAGGGAACATACCGCCATAAAATATTTCATGTCGTTGTCTTTTTAATTTGATTTATATAAATAGATCTGAACTATGGAAACACTAGACCCGTTCCAAAGAAGATTGGAACCTGTTCTCAAAAATTTGGCCTAGCCTTTTTCAGCAATATTTAGGAGGAGGCGTAATCACACTTTGGCGCCAAAAAGAAGTTATGCCCTGATACGCCCAATTTCTATCATTGACTTGCAGCGTATTTATTTCCGATGTAATACGGGCTTCTTCAACAAAATGTTTATCCAATTTAAAGAGGACTTCATCTTTCGACTTTTGTTCATCTGGCTGATTGGCCTCCAATAAATCCTTTAAGGCCTCCAAAGCTTCGTGAGAGTGGCCCGCCATAGCCTCCAAGGACGAATAGTCAACGGTTTGATGATTTGCAAAAAAGCCATGATGCCCTTCTCCCCCATGTTGATGGGTGCCGGCATCCAGAGCATGGGATGCTTCGTGCAATACTTCAATTACGAGTCCATTAAAAAGTCCCACCAAATAAAAAAGGCATAGTACAAGACAGCTTGCTCGTGTGAGTCTCGATTTGGAATATGTCGGTATCGGTTTCAAAAGCATTGCTTTCTGGGTTTCAAATCTACTTACGAAATCTTTACCAAGTCGGTTTTATTCCATTTTCTTTGTAACAATTGTGCCCTACATTTGTCTAACCATAAACACCATACCATGGATATTGTCTTATTGATTTTGGGATTTGTTCTGATGCTGGTTGGGATATTGGGCAGCTTTTTGCCTGTGCTCCCCGGTCCTCCTATTAGTTGGGTTGGACTATTGTTATTATATCTAACCAAGGCTGTCCCCGATAATTGGTGGATACTTGGAGTTACTTTTGTCATAGCCATCACCATTACCGTTCTGGACTATGTGATTCCCGCTATGGGAACCAAAAAATTTGGTGGTAGCAAGGCGGGCATGTGGGGTACCATTGTTGGGTTATTGGTAGCCATCTTTTTTCCCGTTTTTGGCCCATTCGGAATTATTATATGGCCCTTTATCGGTGCCTTGGTGGGCGAATTATTGAACAAGGCCAATCAAAAAACCGCCCTGAAGGCGGCCTTTGGTTCATTTCTTGGATTTTTAACGGGCACCTTTATGAAACTGGTCTTGACCGTTTTCTACGCTATATTCTATGTCTACATTGCCGTAAAGTACGCGGGTGATCTATTTTCCTTTACTTAATCCAACCACTCCACTTTTTCTGTAATTGGAGTTCTACCGGGAGGTTCCACATCTCCTTCATAATGGCCCATATAGAAAAATCCTAAACATTGTTCTCCGTCATTCAAATTGAAGAATTCATCCATGTATTTAATAAGTCCGGGAGAAGACCAATAACAACCGATACCCAGTTCCGTACAGCACAACCACATATTTTGGACGGCCATGGCTACGGAGGCAATCTCTTCCCACTCGGGCAAACTCTCCTTGGGATCTCGTTGCATACAAATGGCAATCACCGCTCCCGAATTGGATGGATTGAATTGCAACTTTTTAATCTTTATTTGCTTTGGATTTGGGTCCGTTTCTTCATATTTATTGGAAAGAAAAATACCTAACTCTTGCTTCTTATCCCCTGTCAATACCTTAAAGCGCCACGGTTCTGTTTTTTTATGGGTAGGAGCCCAATTAGCGGCTTCCAAGATTTTTTCCAGGGTTTCCTTGGCGATGGGCTTATCAATATATTGTGGAGGGAAAATACTCCTTCTCTGTTTGATCAAATCAAAAATCATGTTTATAAAAATTAAATCCTTCTTCTTTTCAAAACTTTAAGTCAGTTCGAGTTTTTCCTTTAGGAAAAGTATCGAGAACTAGGTTTCAATACCAATTACAATTCTCGATACAATTTTCTTCGTTTCACTCCAAAAATCACTCGAATTGACGAATTTCAAATTTACGTTCCAAATTGTTCCCATCATAATTTCATGAGCAAATCCATACATTTTTGGAGCGCCGGATTTCGATTATCCGTTTTCCAGACCATACTCAACACCGCACGTTGCTTTATGTTCTTCATTTCTATGAATTTCACTTTCATTTGAAAACCATGCTGAAGCGTTGTGGGCACAATGGCAATCCCCAATTTATTTTCCACCAGTTTAAAAATGGTCTGTGCATGTACCGATTTGTGTGAAACATGCGGCACAAACCCACTATCCTCACAAATACTCAGCACCGTATCGTAATACATAGGACTATAATCTTGGGAAAAAAGGATAAAATCCTCATCCGCCACTTGATTGATGTTCTTGAAATGCTTTGCATCCAAAGGATGGTCCTCTGGCAGTACCAAAGAAAAAGTATCTTCAAAAACAGGTTTTACATCCAGCCCCTTGGGCACGCGTGACAATCGTACAAAACCTAAATCCAATCGATCGGCCAATATCGCATTGATTTGCGCCCGGTTGGAAAGTTCTTCCAAGGTGGTATGTACGGTAGGATACTTTTCTTTCAGCCCCAATAATAAGTTCGGCACCACATTTTGCATGGCGGAACCCAAAAAACCAATACGCACCTCTCCCAATTGTCCATCTCCAATGAGTTTTACCTGTTTTTTGGTCTGGTCCAGATGATTGAGGATAAATTCAACCTCTTTTTTTAAAAACTCTCCTGCCTGGGTCAAACTCACCTTTTTCTTGTCCCTCACAAAAAGTTGGGTGCCCAATATTTCCTCCATCTGTTTGATTTGCGTACTCAAACCCGGTTGAGAAATAAACAACTTTTCTGCTGCCTTTCTATAGTGAAGTTCTTCGGCCACAGCCAAAAAATAAATGAAATGTCGAAGCTCTATTTGATAATTCATAATTATTGATTATTACAAAAATAAGTATTGGTAATTATTAAACCTAATTGATACTTTTGAATAACAGTGATGTATCATGTAAACAAAAAGTTGTCAGGTCGAGCGCAGTCGAGACCTCACTTTTAAGACATTGGGTCCTATAACTTCTCGACTGCGCTCGAAGTGACACTTCACCATTAACAATTGCAGACAATCTGTTAGTAAACTAATTCAAAAGCATGACGATAGACCGAACATTCCAATTTGGCGAGGACCATTTAACTGCAAGCATAGCTTCGGGTTTGGCCAAAGGTTCCATCAAAGGCATTTTCTCTGATGAATGCCTAAAAAATGTAAATGCCAGTTACCAGCGGGTGCAGCGTATCGTGGAAAAAGGGGATACGGTGTACGGCATCAATACAGGATTTGGGCCTTTGTGCAACACCAAGATATCCAAAGCCGACACCAAAATCCTACAGTCCAATATACTCCAGAGTCATAGTGTTGGTGTCGGCGAACCCATCTCCAAAGAATTGGCTAAAATTATGCTGATCCTTAAAATCCATGCCTTGGCCAAAGGGTTTTCAGGCATTGCCGAAACCACCTTGCAACGGATGCTTTGGCATTTGGAAAACGATGCCATTCCCGTGGTTCCCTCCCAAGGTTCGGTTGGGGCTTCCGGAGATTTGGCCCCACTTTCCCATTTATTTTTGCCATTGATAGGCTTGGGCAAGGTGGAATACCAAGGAAGGACCATCTCCACCCAAGAACTTTTTAAACAAACGGGATTAAAACCCCTCGATTTGGGTCCAAAAGAAGGACTTGCCTTAATCAACGGAACTCAATTTATTGCCGCTCACGGCGTGATGGTGGTTCAAAAACTGCAACATTGTTTACGTCATGCCGACATCATTGGCGCCATGATGCTTGAGGGGTTACAAGGATCCATGAAACCCTTCTTTGAGGAATTGCATCAACTGAGACCTTTTAAAGGCAACCAACATGTGGCGGGCAGAATCCGTACCCTGTTACAAGGCTCTGAAATCTTGGAAGACCATATCGATTGCGAACGAGTGCAAGACCCATATTCGCTGCGCTGTATGCCCCAAGTGCATGGAGCATCACGAAATGCTTGGCTACACCTAAAGGAACTTTTGGAAATCGAGCTCAACTCAGTAACCGACAATCCTGTTATTATCAATGATGAACTCACCATCAGTGGTGGGAACTTCCATGGTCAGCCATTGGCCATGGCTTTGGATTATGCCGCTTTGGCCGCCTCGGAAATTGGAAATATCTCAGACCGACGCATCTATTTGGCCCTTGAGGGCAACAGTCCCGGAGTTCCCAAATTATTGATGAACGATACGGGAATCAACTCCGGCTATATGATTTTGCAGTACACCACCGCTGCCTTGGCCAGTGAGAACAAAAGTTTGTGTTTCCCTGCCAGTGCCGATAGCATCCCCACCTCTTTGGGACAGGAAGACCATGTGAGTATGGGCTCCATTAGTGGTAGAAAAGCGCTCAATATTATCGAGAATGTGGAAAAAATCCTCGCTATTGAATTGTTGACCTCAGCCCAAGCATTTGAATTCAGAAAACCCCTAAAATCAGGGATTGTGTTGGACGAAATCCATACTTTCCTGAGAACGAAGGTTGCTTTTGCAGAAAACGACCGTGTTTTTGCAGATGACATCGAAAAAGGAATCGAAATCATTCAAAACCATGAAATCATTGATTTGGTGGAATCAGTAATGAAAGAAAAAGAACTCTCTTGGGATGCACCCCATCTCGATGAATTTGAAACATACTAAAATGAACAAGCCACTCTTAATAGGACCATTCACCCAATTGCTACCCATGACGGGACTCCCCTTAAAGGGAGCGCTCAAAGATGAGCAGCTGACCATTATTGAAAATGGGGGGATTTTGGTTTCCGAAGGAAAAATTCTCAAAGTCGGTGTTTTTGATGATTTAAAATCCAATGATGTCGATATCCACCATATTGAAGGGCAACAGGTTTGCCTACCCGGATTTGTGGATTCCCATACCCATATTTGTTTCGGGGGCACCAGAGCCCGTGATTATGCCTATCGAAATGCCGGAAAAACCTATTTGGAAATCGCCAAAGCGGGTGGCGGTATTTGGGATACGGTGACCCAAACCCGAAAGGCATCACAAGAGGAATTGGTGAAAGGCATCATTTCCAGAAGCAAAAGGCATCTCAAAAACGGGGTCACCACCATTGAGGTAAAAAGTGGATATGGACTTTCCGTGGATGAAGAATTGAAAATGCTTCGCGCCATCAAAACGGCGAATGAAACTTCAAATGCGACCTTGGTTCCGACCTGTTTAGCGGCCCACATGAAACCCAAAGATTGGCATCAAGAGAAAGATTATTTGGATGTAATCATCAATGAATTGTTTCCCATCATCAAAGCTGAAAACTTGGGCAATCGCGTGGATGCCTTTGTGGAGGAAAGTGCTTTTTCGCCAGAAGAAATCAAACCCTACTTCCAAAAGGCTAAGGAAATGGAATTCGATATCACCGTGCATGCCGACCAATTTACCACAGGGGGCAGTCAAGTAGCCGTAGATTTTGATGCCGTTAGTGCCGACCATTTGGAAGCCAGTACCGAAAAAGAAATCCAATTATTGGCCAAAAGCAATACCATTGCCACAGCTTTGCCGGGAGCATCACTCGGTTTGGGATGTGCATACACCCCTGCCCGTAAAATTTTGGATGCCGGTGGTGCTTTGTCCATTGCTAGCGATCACAATCCAGGCTCTGCCCCAATGGGCGACCTGTTGACCCAAGCCAGTATTTTGGGGACGTTTGAAAAACTATCGAACACCGAAGTGCTTTCCGGAATCACCTTTAGGGCGGCCGCGGCATTACGAATGGCGGACCGAGGAAAACTCGAACCGGGTGCACAGGCAGATTTTGTGGTTTTCCCGACGGACAACTATCAAGAAATCACCTATCACCAAGGGCAATTGAGACCTAGCGAAGTCTGGAAAAAAGGAACACCCATCCACTAAAATTTGAATCATGACTGAATTTCAGCAACAGATATTACAAGGGATCCCTGAGCAACTTCCAGCTAAAAAACCATATCCCAAAAACGGGAATCCAGCTCCAAAACGGAAAGATATTCTGTCCAAGGAGGAGAAAAAACTGGCTGTTCAAAATGCGTTACGTTATTTTCCCGAGGCATGGCAAAAGGAACTCGCATCCGAATTTGCCGAAGAACTAAAAACCTATGGCCGCATTTACATGCATCGGTTCAAACCCGATTATACAATGCATGCGCGACCTATTTCAGAATATCCAGCGAAAACTCATCAGGCAGCAGCCATTATGTTGATGATCCAAAACAATTTAGATCCAGCCGTGGCTCAGCACCCCGAGGAACTCATCACGTACGGAGGAAATGGAGCGGTTTTCCAAAACTGGGCACAGTACCTGCTTACCATGAAATATTTGGCGGAAATGACTGAAGAACAGACCTTGAACATGTATTCTGGGCATCCGATGGGACTTTTTCCATCATCCAAAGAAGCACCAAGAGTCGTGGTCACCAATGGGATGATGATTCCGAACTACTCCAAACCTGACGATTGGGAACGCTTCAACGCACTTGGGGTCACTCAATACGGGCAAATGACGGCTGGCTCCTATATGTATATTGGTCCACAAGGCATTGTCCATGGAACGGCTATTACAGTCATGAATGCTTTCCGAAAAGTATTGGAGAAAAACGAATCCCCCGAAGGCAAGATTTTCTTGACTGCTGGATTGGGCGGCATGAGTGGTGCACAACCTAAAGCCGGAAATATTGCAGGTGGAATTACCATTTGTGCGGAAGTCAACCCCGAAGCTGCCAAGAAACGTCACAATCAAGGTTGGGTAGATGAATTGTTGGTGGATTTGGATTTATTGGTGGTTCGCACCAAAGAAGCTGTAAAAAATAAAGAGGTGGTTTCTTTGGCTTACATCGGTAATGTGGTAGATGTTTGGGAGCGTTTTTACGAAGAGGACATTTTCATTCATTTAGGTTCAGACCAAACCTCCTTACACAATCCTTGGGCGGGTGGTTATTATCCCGTTGGACTTTCTTTTGAGGAATCCAACACCTTAATGGTAGACAATCCCGAAGCATTCAAGGAAAAAGTACAGGAATCGCTACGCCGACAAATCAATGCCATTAACAAACACACCGCCAAAGGCACTTACTTTTTTGACTATGGCAATGCCTTTTTGTTGGAAGTTTCCCGAGCGGGCGGTGATGTGATGGCTGAAAACAACATCGACTTTAGGTATCCGTCCTACGTGCAGGATATTTTGGGACCCATGTGTTTCGATTACGGATTTGGCCCATTCCGTTGGGTGTGTACCTCGTGCAATCCAAAGGATCTTCAAAAAACTGATGCCATTGCCCTTGAGGTGATGCAAAAGATAAAATCCGAAGCTCCCGAAGAAATCCAACAGCAGATGCAGGACAACATCAAATGGATCTCGGAAGCGGAACAGAATAAATTGGTGGTCGGTTCTCAAGCGCGAATCCTTTATGCTGATGCCGAGGGACGAAGCAAAATTGCCGATGCATTCAACACGGCTATTGCCAATGGGGAAATCAGTGCTCCCGTGGTATTGGGTCGCGACCATCACGATGTCAGTGGAACCGATTCTCCCTTTAGGGAGACCAGCAATATTTACGACGGCAGCAAGTTCACCGCCGACATGGCCATTCAAAATGTAATCGGCGACAGTTTCAGAGGCGCTACTTGGGTTTCCATCCATAACGGCGGAGGCGTTGGTTGGGGCGAAGTCATCAACGGTGGGTTCGGAATGGTGCTCGATGGTTCCGAAGAAGCTTCCATCCGCTTGAAGAAAATGTTGTTTTTTGATGTGAACAATGGGATTTCCCGCAGAAGTTGGGCCAGAAACAAAGAAGCAAGATTTGCCATTGAACGAGAAATGAAACGAACTCCAAATTTAAAAGTAACTTTACCCCATCTGGTTCAACCGGATATTTTGGACCATCTTTTTTAATGCGATGAAGTACTACGACTCCCCGAAAATAGATCTTTGGACAGGCAGGGTTTCCAACAAATGGTTGTACCTACATGAAAAGGTACATTGCACTCCCTTGACCGAACTTTCGGAACCCCATAAAAAATCGATTGCCCTTTTGGGCTACGCCTGTGATGAAGGAATCCGTCGTAATCAAGGTAGGGTTGGCGCAGTGAACGGTCCAGATACCATTAAAAGTAGTTTTGGCAAAATGCCCAATCATCTGGCCAGTCATGTATTATTGCAGGATGTAGGTTCCATCAGCTGTACCGATGGTGATATGGAGGCTGCGCAAGAAGCCCTCTCCAATGTCGTCACTTCCCTTTTGACAAAAAAACAGTTCCCCATTGTTTTGGGGGGTGGTCACGATATGGCTTATGCACATTACAAGGGCATCAAAAACCATTTGGATGCAAAGGGTGGGAACCAAACCATTGGCATTATCAACTTTGATGCGCATTTTGACCTTCGAAAGAACACGGAGCAAAACAATTCGGGGACTCCTTTTTACCAGATTGCCAAGGATTGCCAAAAGGAAGACATTGATTTCAACTATCTCTGTTTGGGCATTCGAAAAGATGCAAATGACCGTATCCTATTTGAAACCGCTCGCGACCTTAAGGCCAATTATATTCTTATTGACACCTTCCAAATCCCATTTTTGGAGGAAATCACCACATGGATCAATGCCTTCGTTAAAAATGTGGACCATGTGTACGTGACCATTGATCTAGACGGGTTTTCATCGGCCTATGCACCAGGGGTAAGTGCTGCCTCTCCCATGGGCTTTACCCCCCATATTGTTTTGGAATGTTTAAAAACAATCATAGGTTCTGGAAAGTTGATCAGTCTGGACATTGCCGAAATGAACCCTACCTACGACATTGATGGACAAACGGCTAAACTGGCCGCTTCCTTGATGCACTATGTAGCCCAGAATATTTATTGAAAGGCATTATCCGGAATTCTCATTTTGAGTAGTGTGAAAGTTTGACACGAAAATTGCACAAATTTTCACTAACAGGTTATCATCTGTGGGGGCGAGCGAAGTCGTGCCCCTAAGCGAATACCTTTTTGGACATTTCTCACACTCTCTTTGGTCGGTTTGTAATAACTCCATCATTATAAAAATGAGCCGCATGTCATTTCGAAATGAGGAGCATAGTGACGATTGAGAAATCCAATTGTCATTCAGAACTACGTAAAGAATCTTTATCAGGATAATAGTTCGACACGAATTGCACAAATCAGCACAAACAGGTTATCATCTGTGGGCTAGCAAAGTCGTGACCGTAGACAGTAAGACCTCTCGACTGCGCTCGAGGTGACATCTATACCTGTCTTTTCCTCACCGCAAACAAAAAAAGCCTTCCAAACGGAAAGCCTTTCATTGGCGAGCATCGGCTGATGCTTCAACCTGATTCCAATCATCGCGACTGGAATCCAACACAACAGGACAAAGATATGTGATTTTTCTAAAAAAATAGCCGCTGGAGTTGTTCATATTTATTTTATGGATTATATCCATTTTATAGTAATATTTCCATAAATTAGCTTTCCTCTTCAACTAAACAATGAAAAAGACCATTTTACACTTGGACTTGGACACATTTTATGTTTCCGTGGAGCGACTTATCAATTCAGAGCTCAAAAACAAACCACTTTTGGTGGGTGGCACCAGTGACCGTGGCGTGGTAGCCGCTTGCAGTTACGAGACCCGGGGTTTTGGGGTACATTCGGGCATGCCCATGAAAATGGCAAAGGAACTTTGCCCGGAGGCCGTGGTGATTCGAGGCAACGCAGGCACCTATAGCAAGTATTCGGATGTGGTCACCGACATTATCAAAGAACATGTTCCGCTTTTTGAAAAATCCAGCATTGATGAATTCTATGCCGACCTATCGGGGATGGATCGCTTCTTTGGCTGCTACAAATACGCCACGGAAATGCGACAGAAAATCATTCGGGAAACGGGCTTGCCCATTTCGTTTGGATTATCGGTGAACAAAGTGGTTTCCAAAGTGGCCACCAATGAGGCCAAGCCCAACAATCAGCTAAAAATCGATTTTGGCCTGGAAAAATCTTTTTTAGCCCCGCTTTCCATCAAAAAGATTCCGATGGTGGGTGATAAAACCTATCAAACCCTCAGAAATTTGGGCATACGACAGGTGAAGACCATCCAAGAAATGCCCATGGACATTATGCAACGTGTATTGGGCGCCAACGGTCAAGTCATCTGGAAACGGGCCAACGGTATTGACAACACCCCCGTGATTCCTTTTCATGATAGAAAATCCATCTCCACGGAACGGACTTTTGACCGGGACACCATTGATGTCATCAAATTGAGGGGCATTTTGCTGGCCATGACCGAAAATTTGGCCTATCAGTTACGTCGTGGGGATAAATTGACGGCCTGTATTGCCGTAAAAATCCGGTATTCCGATTTTAACACCTATTCCAAGCAGCTCCGTATCCCCTATACCAGTGCCGACCACGTGCTCATCCCAAAGATTTTGGATTTGTTCAATGGTCTGTACAACAAGCGGATGTTGGTGCGACTCATCGGGATTCGATTCAGTCATCTGGTATCCGGGAATTACCAAATCAATCTGTTTGAGGACACCGAAGAGACCTTGAACCTCTACCATGCCATGGACTATGTCCGAAACCGGTTTGGAAGCCGAAGTGTGTTGCGTGCTTCCGCTATGGGCGCCAAGACTATTGGAAGCATGCACAATCCCTTTAATGGGGAACCCCCTGTGGTTTTGGCACATCGGAAACAGTAATTTCTTGTCACCTCGAGCGCAGTCGAGAGGTCATTTGAATTCAAAACTCACATGTCGGTCTCACATCTTGACTGCGCTCGATATGACAGCTCGACCTCATAGTTGAACATTGATAATTGATAACTGACGATTGTATTTAAACTGCCATTCATATTACAGTCTACGGTTCGGGACTTTCTCGGAGGTGGAGCTATTGCAATTGGCCCAGCAAAACCATGTGACCCAATTGGTGCTCACCGACATCAACAACACCTCCGCATGCTTAAATTTTGTTCGGAAAGCACCCGAGTTTGGGGTCCGACCCATTTTGGGCATCGATTTTAGGAATGGTGTCAATCCTTGTTTTATTGGGATTGCCCAAAACAATGAAGGATACCTGGAACTCAACAACTTTCTATCGCACCACCTTCATCACCAATTGAAAATCCCGCAACAGGCTCCCTCTTTTAAAAATGCTCTGGTCATCTATCCTTTTGAGCAAGTTTTGTTGCATGACTTGGACGATTTTTCGGAGCATGAATTTGTGGGGATTTCCATCAAAGACCTTCGCCGATTGCCCTTTTCCAGGTTGGTCAACCTAAAGCATAAACTGGTGGTGCAGCAGCCCGTCACCTTCAGGAATAAACAGGATTTCAATGCCCACCGATTGCTTCGGGCCATTGACAACAATGTGTTGTTGAGCATGCTCTCCAAAGAGGAAGAGGCCAACGAGGATGAAAAAATGTATCCCATCCAAAATTTGGCAGCCGCCTTTTCCGAAGTTTCCTTTATTCTGGAGAACACGGAAAAAATCCTCAGCAGTTGTAGCATTCATTTTGATTTTTCAAAGGGAAGGAAGCCCCAAAATCTGAAAACGTTTTTGGGGAGTGTGGAAGAAGATGAACAGCTCTTGGAGAACCTCTGTGCCGAAGGCCTTCCGTATCGCTATGAAAATGTGGATGATTCCATCAAGACCCGATTGGAAAAAGAATTGCAGCTCATCAAAAAAATGGGCTTTGTCTCCTATTTTTTGATCAATTGGGACATTGTTTCCGAAGCACGCCGAAGGGGATTCTACTACGTGGGCCGTGGTAGTGGTGCCAACAGTATAGTGGCCTATCTGCTTCACATCACCGATGTGGACCCCATGGAACTCGACCTCTATTTTGAACGTTTCATCAACCTGTACCGGGCCAATCCACCTGATTTTGACATCGATTTTTCATGGAAGGACCGCCCAGCCATGACCGAATATATTTTTGGGCGATTCAAGCATGTCGCCCTGCTCGGCACCTACGTTACCTTTAAGGAACGGGGGGTGATTCGGGAGTTGGGAAAGGTCTTCGGACTTCCACCCCATGAGATTGATTTTCTTTCAGAAGGCAGGTACAACTATGACGAGCTGGACAGCATTTCCAAATTAGTCCTCAAGTATGGATTGCTCCTAAAAGGAAAACCCAATTATCTGAGCATTCATGCCGGAGGAATCCTGATCAGTGAAAAGCCATTGCATTGGTTTTCGGCCACCCATCTTCCCCCAAAAGGATTCCCCACTACACAATACGATATGGTCATCGCCGAGGATGTGGGCCTGTACAAGTTTGACATTTTGGGTCAGCGTGGATTGGGGAAAATCAAAGAGGCCTTGGAAATTATCGCCTACAATCAACCGGAAAAACACCAAGAAATCGACATCCACGACATCAAGGGTTTTAAGGCCGATGCAACCATCAACAACCTCATTAAAACTGCCCAGTGCATGGGTTGCTTTTATGTGGAATCGCCCGCCATGCGCATGTTGCTCAAAAAACTGGAAGTAGACAATTACTTGGGGTTGGTGGCGGCCAGTTCCATCATTCGCCCCGGGGTGGCCAAAAGTGGCATGATGCGGGAATATATTCTTCGTCATCGCAACAAAGGACGTGCCGAGGAAAAAGCGCACCCCGTGATGCTGAACATTATGCCGGACACCTATGGTGTTATGGTCTATCAGGAAGATGTAATCAAAGTGGCCCACCATTTTGCGGATTTGGATTTGGGTGAGGCCGATGTCCTCCGCAGGGGGATGAGCGGTAAATTTCGTTCACGGGAAGAGTTCCAAAAAGTAAAGGACAAGTTCATTTCCAACTGCAGAAAAAAAGGCTATTCGGACATAATCATTTTTGAGGTATGGAACCAAGTGGCCAGTTTTGCAGGCTATGCCTTCGCCAAGGGACACTCTGCCTCCTATGCCGTGGAGAGTTACCAAAGCCTATTTTTAAGGGCCTACTACCCTTTGGAGTATTCGGTGGCCGTGCTCAACAATGGAGGAGGGTTCTACCGCCCTGAATTTTACATCCATGATGCCCGCATGATGGGCGCCACCATACACCCTCCTTGCGTGAACAACAGCGTGGCGGTCAACCGAATCTATGGGAGTCACATTTATCTGGGAATGATGTATCTCCGGGATCTGGAAAACAGGGTCATGGAGCGCATCATTAAGGAACGATACAAAAATGGGGGATTTGCTTCATTGGAAGATTTTCTGGACCGTGTCTTTATTTCGATGGAACAATTGGCCATCCTTATTCGGATTGATGCCTTTCGTTTTACGGAAATCAACAAACACGAACTGCTATGGAAGGCCCATTTGATGCTGTCCAAAAATGACCGATTGGAACACCCGAAGCTTTTTCCGCCCCGTCATCAGGGATTTCAAATTCCAAAATTGCATACCACATCCTTGGAAGCTGCCTTTGACCAGTTGGAACTCTTGGGATTCTGTTTGTGCAGTCCGTTTGACCTATTAGCGGAACCTCCCAAAAATACCAATGGACAAAAAGATCTGCATCGTTACCTCAACAAGCACATCGACATTTATGGGTATCTGGTCACCGTAAAAAATACATCCACCCATAATGGCAAACGCATGCATTTTGCCACCTTGGTAGATCAACACGGTGAAGTGTTCGACACGTTGCTCTTCCCCCCTGTTGCCGCCAAATACTTTTTTAGGGGCAAAGGAATCTACCGATTCTATGGCAAGGTGGTGGAAGAATTTGGCTTTCCGAGTATTGAAGTCATCAAAATGCAAAAAGAAAGCTATATCCCCGATCCCAGATATGCCGATATGAAAACCAGCAAAAAACTTTTCAGTCCCAACAAATAAATAGGAATACCGTACCTTAGGGAAACCAATAGGCCAGAAATCCATGAAAATTCGCATCAAAGGAAATTCCGTACGGTTCCGGTTGACACAGTCTGAAGTAAAGCAACTGTCCGAAACAGGTTCGGTAATGGAAACCACCGAATTTGAGCAGACCACTTTTGTCTACGAAGTACAATTGGAACCAACAATCACGGAATTACAGGCAAGCTTTTTTGAGAACACCATCATCATGAAGGTACCCAAAGATATGGGCATCCATTGGTTTGATTCCGATACCGTTGGATTTGAAAACCGGGTTGTTCTTACCAATGGAAATCAGCTTCACTTACTATTGGAAAAAGATTTCACCTGCTTGGAAAACACTTCAGAAGACCAATCAGACAATTATCCGAATCCAAAATTGCAGTGCTAAGCAACTATGGAAAAAGAATTCAAACGAAACATTTCACTTACGGGGAATATCCAATTTACAGGATTGCGCCTTAAGGAACCCATGCATACCGCTGCCGGTTTTTTGGGGGTAAAAGAAGCCCTAAGGCACGGTTTTAAGGAAATGGGCATTGTACGCTCCATGAAGGCATTGCTAGAGATGAACCAAGAAGACGGTTTTCGTTGCCCCAGCTGTGCGTGGCCCGTTCCCGAACATCCCTCCAAGGTTGCGGAATATTGCGAAAACGGGGCCAAGGCGTTGGCCGACGAAGCCACCCATGAACATATAGGTGCCGAGTTTTTCAGTAAGCACTCGGTAGAGGAACTATCCCAACTAAGCGATTATGAACTCAACAAGTTGGGTCGAATCATAGAGCCCATGGTCCTTAAACCGGGAAAAGTACATTACGAGCCTATCGCATGGCAGGAGGCTTTTGATTTACTATCTGATGAACTCCATCAGTTGAACGACCCCAACGAGGCCATTTTTTATACTTCGGGGCGATCTAGCAACGAAGCCGCTTATTTGTATGGCATGTTTGCCCGTGCCCTAGGCACCAACAACATGCCCGATTGTTCCAATATGTGCCATGAGTCATCTGGTGTGGCACTATCCGAAACCCTGGGTATTGGAAAAGGTTCAGTAACCTTGGATGACCTCTATGGTGCCGAAGTTATTTTGGTCGTGGGCCAAAACCCGGGCACCAACCACCCCAGAATGCTCTCTGCCCTTGAAAAATGCAAAAAGAACGGAGGAAAGGTCATCAGCATCAATCCCTTGGCGGAAACAGGACTGGCGAACTTTAAAAACCCGCAAAACGTATCGGACATGTTGGGCGGTGGACAGCCCATTGCGGACCTGCACCTTCCTGTTCGCATCAACGAGGATATTGCACTCGCCAAATTGATCTTAAAGAAACTGGTTGCCCTCGATGCCAAAAACAGCAATGTTCTGGACCATGAGTACATTGTGGAATATGTGGACGGCTATGATGAACTACTCGAAGATTTAAAACGCTACGATTACGAAACACTTCAGCGGAGAATTGGGGTTTCTATGCGAAAAATTGACAAGACCGTCCGGTTATTGGCCGAAAACTCCAAAATTGTTATCTGCTGGGCGATGGGTATCACCCAACACAAGAATGCCGTGGAATGCATCCAGGAATATGTGAACATTTTACTGCTGAAAGGAGCCATTGGGAAACCATTTGCGGGCACTTGTCCCGTTCGGGGGCATAGCAATGTGCAAGGGGACCGCTCGGTGGGCATCCACCACTTTGTCAATGAAGGATTGAACCACCGAATTCGGGAACATCTTGGTTTTGAGCCTCCTGCCCAACGAGGATACGATGTTGTGGAGGCCATCCATGCCATGCACGAAAACAAGGCCAAGGTCTTTGTCTGTTTGGGCGGGAATTTTGCCATGGCCGCCTCGGATACGGCATACACGGCCAAAGCGCTTCAGAACTGTAGTTTAACGGTACAAATCAGCACCAAACTCAACCGCAGCCATTTGATTACGGGCAAAACTGCACTGTTGCTTCCCACTTTTGGTCGCTCGGAGAAAGATGAAAAGAACGGCTCCCTTCAGTTTCTGACCATGGAGAGCAGCACAGGAAAAGTACGTCAAAGCAAAGGTTTGCTGAAACCTGCTTCGGAGCATATCAAAAGTGAACCGGAAATCATCGCATTATTGGCCCACACCTATTTTAAAGGGAAACACCCGATGGACTGGAAGGCTTTAGGAGCGGATTACAATCTTATCCGAAGTTTAATCGATAAAACGGTAAAAGGATTCAAAAACACCAGTGAACAGTCCAAAGGTTTTGGATATTACCTGCCCAACAATGTACGGAATCGGGATTTTAGAATGTTGCCCAACGGCATGGCGCAGCTTACCATCAATACATTGCCGGACCATGGCCTAAAGATGAATGAATTCTTGTTGATGACCATTCGGTCCCACGACCAGTTTAACACCACCATTTATGGTTTGAATGACCGCTATCGAGGTGTTCACAATGAGCGTCGCGTGGTGTTCATGAACCAAGATGATATGGAACAACACCAATTGAAAAAACTGGATGTTGTAAATCTACATAGTGAATATGATGGTATCCAACGGACCGCAGAACAATTTTTGGTCATTCCTTATGAAATTCCCAAAGGGAACATGGCCGCTTATTTTCCAGAAACCAATCTGCTGGTACCCCACAACCATTTTGCGGACAAGAGCCAAACCCCTATCAGCAAATCCATCAAGGTAACGGTTGAAAAAATATAGTGTCGATTATTTAAACGCTGGAATTCCGGTAATATCAGCCCCAGTGATCAACAAATGAATATCATGGGTGCCTTCGTAGGTAATCACGCTTTCCAAATTCATCATGTGGCGCATGATGCTATACTCCCCGGTGATTCCCATTCCACCCAACACCTGTCTGGCTTCGCGGGCAATCTTTAAGGCCATGTCCACATTATTACGTTTGGCCATAGAAATTTGGGCCGTGGTAGCACGTCCCTCATTTTTTAATTGTCCCAAACGAAAGGCCAACAGCTGGGCTTTGGTGATCTCGGTGATCATTTCGGCCAATTTCTTTTGCTGTAACTGATAGGCCGCAATGGGTTTCCCAAATTGGATGCGCTCCTTGGCATATCGCAACGCTGTATCATAGCAATCCATAGCAGCTCCGATAGCGCCCCAGGCAATACCATATCGGGCGGAATCCAAACAGCCCAACGGGGCACCCAACCCACTTTTACCGGGCAACAGGTTTCCTTTGGGCACCTTTACATTGTCAAAAATAAGTTCCCCCGTGGCCGAGGCTCGAAGTGACCATTTGTTGTGGGTTTCCGGAGTGGAAAAACCTTCCATGTTCCTTTCCACGATCAAACCATGGATACGGCCTTCTTCATTCTTGGCCCAAACTACGGCAACATCGGCAAAAGGGGAATTGGAAATCCACAATTTGGCCCCGTTCAATACATAATGATCACCTGCATCCTTGAATTTGGTTTCCATACCCCCTGGGTTTGAACCGTGGTTGGGTTCCGTTAAACCAAAACAGCCCATCCATTCACCCGTGGCCAGTTTTGGCAAGTATTTTTTACGCTGTTCCTCCGATCCGTAGGCAAAAATGGGATACATGACCAAGGAAGACTGTACCGAAGCCGTGGAACGCACCCCGCTATCCCCCCGTTCAATCTCCTGCATGATCAAACCATAGCTGATTTGATCTAGTCCCGCACCTCCATATTCTTCCGGAATGTACGGACCAAAAGCACCTATCTCGGCTAGACCTTTGATAATCTGCTTGGGAAACTCTGCCTTTTGGGCATATTCCTCTATGATGGGGGAAATATCCCGCTTTACCCACTGACGGGCAGCATCCCTCACCAACTTATGCTCCTGAGATAGAAGGTCATCAAGGTTATAGTAATCCGGTGCTTCAAATAGATCAGGCTTCATTCGGAAAAAATTTATCTAAAAGTTATGCCGAAATTTAACAATTTAATCTATCACTGTTGCATTTTTAAATAAAATGATTTGGTCAAATCCGTATACTGCTCGGTGTATTGGTGCCGTTCGGTTTCAATAATGAGCTCATCAACCAAAGTGTTGGTTTCTGAACATCCAAACTCCAACAAACTCCTCTTGAAATTTGCTTTTGGGTTTCCCTTTACCCTAGTAATCCTGTTGGCGAACAATCCGGACTCCTTGGCCATGGCAACAAACCCTTTCTCTTCCTTAAAAGGAACAATAACTGAAAAAACACCCGTATTGGAAAGAAGTTTTGCCACTCCCTCTATCAGCTCATCAAAAGGCAACGAGCTATTCTGTCGGGCTTGATCCCTTGAAGCAACCCCGCTGGACACGTTCTCCGAATAAAACGGCGGATTGGAAACTATCAAATCGTATTGATCATCAATCTCATCCACGAATTCATCCAAACCGGCATGATAACAGAACAGCCGGTCTGACCATGGAGAGGCCTCGAAATTAGCAACACATTGCTCGTAAGCGGCTTCATCCAACTCAATGGCATCAATAAGTTCGGCAGGGGAACGTTGCGCCATCTGTAAGGCAATCAATCCCGTCCCCGCTCCAATATCCAGAATGGAATAGGGCTGGTGCTCCAAAGAGGTCCATGCCCCAAGCAAAACACCATCTGTGCCCACTTTCATGGCACATCGGTCTTGGTGTACCGTGAATTCTTTAAAAACAAATGGCTTCATGCAATCAAAAATAAATGTATAATCCGTAGCAAAAAAACTGTATCGTATGTAAACGAATCCAGTATACGCCTTACACACGTCAATCCAAACAATGAATTGATCAATTCATATGCCCCAACGGTCAATTCTACCCTTTTCATTCTGACCAAACACAGTTACTTGGCACCTTGTGAGCTAGGAAAAGCTTCACTCTAAAATCATTACCAATTTTAATTTTTAACTATGAAAAAAGCTTTTTATGCTATTATTGTCTTAATGTCAATGAGCCAATTAACCTTTGGGCAAGAACAAGGAAAGTTCCGTGTAGGACTTGATTTAGGTTACGCCATGCCAGATGGCGGTGGAGGTATTTTAGCTTCCCTTGAACCCAAATACAACGTTGCGGACAACATGAACATTGGTTTAAGAATTGAATCAGCAGCTATGGCCAAAACCATTTCTGCAGATGGGGTATCCCTTGAAGCCAGTTTGGCCGCAAGCATATCTTATTCAGGTACTTTTGACTATTACTTCAATTCAGGAAGTTCTTCATTTGCGCCTTTTATGGGTGCTGGTGTAGGATACAATTCCTTAGCCAATGTTGGACTTGACATAGAAGGGTTTGATTCCAGTGATGAAGTAGAAGTAGACGGTAAATTTGGCGGGCTTATCAGAGCTGGTTTTGAAGCTGGAAAGTTTCGTGTAGCTGCCACATATAATCTCGTAGGAAAAACAGAAATAGAAGATTCTGAAATCAAAAACTCTTACTTTGGTATTTCCCTTGGCTTTTATGTAGGAGGCGGCAAGTGGAATAAATAGTCACACGAATAAATAGATTCCATTGAACAAAAAGGGAAACCCTAGGGTTTCCCTTTTTTGTTCAAGTATCATCTCGCCTATTCATCCACTCTGCCTGACTCCCGGGTTTCAGAACCTTCCTGTTCCATGAGTGAATCTCCCAAACGCTGTCTCATGTTATCCGCCAACACCTTTATCTCGGCCACAATTTCAGGATGCGCTTCGGCAACATTGCTGGTCTCACTGACATCGTTCACTACGTCATAGAGTTCAATTTCCTCCATATCAACATATCTGTAGTTTCCTGGCTGTCCATCCTTGCCCGGTTCCTGACCATCCATGGTCCGGTAGCGATGCGGGAAATACATTTTCCATTTTCCGTACCGTACCCCGAACATTTCGTTCACCCGATAGTAGAAAAAGTAGGCATCCTGTACGGGCTCTGTACGCTCACCCGTTAAAATGGACCATGCATTTTTACCATCGATCACTTGTTCCGGCAATTTGGATTCGGTGACATGGGCAATGGTAGGCAAAATGTCGATGGCCATCATGGGCACATCCACTGTTCTCCCTGGTTTGAGCTTTTTGGGGTATTTCATAATAAATGGCTCTCGTTGCCCCCCTTCCCAAGCGGTACCCTTTCCTTCCCGAAGGGGGAGGGCACTTCCGGCATGGTTTCCATAGGAAAGCCAAGGCCCATTGTCCGAGGTAAATATGACCATGGTATCCTCTTCAAGCCCATTATCCTTAAGCACCTGTATGATCTGACCCACAGACCAGTCAATCTCCATGATCACATCACCATAGAGCCCTCTTTCCGACTTACCCTTAAACTTGTCCGAAACGAACAGTGGCACATGTGGCTGCGGATGGGGTACATACAAAAAGAAGGGTTTATCCTTGTTTCTCTTGATAAAATCCACACTTCGCTCTGTAATCTGTGTGGTCAATTGGGATTGCTCCACCAGGGTATCGATAACGGTCTCATTTTCATAGAGTGGGAGGTCCGGGAAATTAAAAATAGGCCCTTGCTGGGGATGATAGGGCCACATATCATTGGAATATGGAATTCCGAACCACTCATCGAACCCATGACGTGTGGGCAAAAACTTTTTGTGGTGTCCCAAGTGCCATTTTCCATAAATGGCCGTTGCATATCCCTTCTCCTTCAACATTTCGGCAAGGGTGGTCTCTGTGTCATTGATGCCGTGGGTGTTATCGGGCCCCAAGGCGTTATGGATACCAATCCGATTGGGATAACAACCGGTTAAAATTCCAGCTCTGGAAGCAGAACATACGGCTTGGGCCGCATAGTAGTGGGTCATTCTTACCCCATCTGCTGCCATTTGGTCCAGATTGGGAGTTTTGATATTCGGCGAACCATAAACGCCAACATCTTGGTAGCCTTGATCATCCGTAAAAATCAATACTATATTGGGTGAACGCTCTTCCTCCTTGACGGGAGCCTTCTTTTCTCCACAAGAAATCAGTCCTAAAACAAGAAATACAAAGAAATATCGAAACATATCGTAAAATAAAAGGTTGCCCTAAATATAGGCCAAAACCGCATATCTTACGAATCCAAGTACAATTCCACGAGACCTTCTGGTGTTCTTACATGAATCTCCTTCTTTTCCCGATCTACTTTCTTTATGATATCATCGGTGATGGGAATCAGAAGTTCCTTCCCATCCTTTTCAGCTTCAAACAGTTCCTGCGAAGCGCTATCGTTTATGGAGACTATGGTCCCGATATTCCCATGGACCTCATCCATCAATGCAAACCCAATGACTTCATGGAAATAAAACTTATTTCCGGTAAGCGGCGGAAGCATTTCCAACGGAAGGTATAACTCCGAACCTATAATCTTATCCGCGGTGGCCTCATCCTTGACCTCTTCAAAATCGATGCGGAGCAGGTTGGATTTGTGCAATCGACAACGGTCAATAAAAAATGGAATCAGATTGTTTCCCAATGAAACAAAAACTGATTCCATGTTTTCGTAGATTTCGGGTTCATCAGTGTCCAATTTTACCAACACCTCACCCTTAAAACTATATTTTGAAACGACTTTGCCCAGGTAGAAGCAATCTTCCTTGTGCATCGCCTTCTCTTCTATTCTTCTTCTTTGGCAGCTTCCTCAGCGGCAGGAGCCTCCTCAGCAGGAGCTTCAGCAGCAACTTCTTCGGTAGCGGCCTCGGCAGTCTCTTCGGCAACTTCTTCAGCTACTTCCTCTTCCGGCAAGGCGGCAGCGGCTCTTTTCTCGTTTACTTCCTTCTCTGCTTCCAAAGCCTTTGCCTTGGCTTCAGCTTCAGCTTTGCTCAATCCATCTTTCTTGGCTTGGATAGCACCTTCTTTTTCTTCCAACCAAGCTTTGAATTTCTCCTCAACTTGCTCTTCCGTCAAAGCGCCTTTGCGAACACCGCCCAACAAGTGGTGCTTCAACAAAACTCCTTTGTAAGAAAGAATGGCTCTGGCAGTATCGGTAGGCTGCGCACCATTCTGCAACCATTTTACAGATCCGTCAACATCCAAATCGATAGTGGCAGGATTGGTGTTTGGGTTATAAGTACCCAATTTTTCCAAGAATTTACCGTCTCTTTTTGCTCTGGAATCTGCGGCAACCACCCAATAAAATGGTTTACCTTTTTTACCGTGTCTCTGAAGTCTAATTTTTACTGGCATATCACATTAATTTGTAGGGTGCCCGACCCTTGTTATTAATTCTTTTTAATCGCTTGTCTCTTAAGCGGGTGCAAATATACTTGATTTCTTTTAATGCACAATGTTTGTGCAAACTTTCTATTCCCTTTCAGCCAATTGGTCCTTGCCCCTTACCAATTTTGTTTGATGCTCGCGGACCACCGTATTGATTTGCTGGATGATGGCATCATTTCCTTCTTCAATATTGAATTGTTCAGCCGCATCATGGTTCAGATTAAAGAGCAAAGGTGTTGCATGTTCTGTTCGCTCTCCGAATTGCCCATAGGCACCTTGGGTAATAAAATGCGCTTTGTAATCTCCTAATCGAGCCGCGTACAGATCAGTACCCCGATAATATAAGACACTTTTCCTAGGGCTTGGATTTTTATAGAGCAAGGTTTCACTCAAATCCACACCATCCATGATGCGGTCTTTCGGAATTTCCACCCCGGCCATCTTGCTAAATGTGGTGAAGAGGTCCATCGTAGAACCCAAATCCGGGACCAATCCCGGCTTGATGTACCCTGGTCCCCAAAAAATGGTGGGTTCCCGCATTCCGCCTTCCCATGTGGTTCCTTTCCCGGCTTTTAACAAGCCGGCACTACCCCCATTGGTTTTAAAAGGCAGCCAAGGACCGTTATCAGAAGTGAAGACCACGATGGTATTTTCAGCCAACCCTTCCGATTCAAGGGCCTTCAAAATTTTTCCGACACCGTCATCAATCTCTTCGACCACATCGCCATACAGTCCACGCTTGCTCTTGCCCATCGCTTCTTTGGAAGCGAACAAGGGTATATGCGGTAAATTATGGGCCAGATACACAAAAAATGGCTTGTCTTTATTCTCCTTGATATATGAAATGGTCTCTTCCGTGTATCGTTTGGTAATGGTATTCTGATTGGCAGGCCTTTCTATGATTTCTGTTCCACGCAGCAAAGGCACATTAAAGTGTTCGGTTTTGATATCCTCATTCTGCTGATTCCAATATCCTCCTTGGGGATAGTCCACTACCCGGTCCATATCATTGGAGTAAGGAATTCCAAAATAATAATCGAACCCATTGTTGGTAGGCAAATACCGTTCTTTATGCCCCAGATGCCATTTTCCGATACAGGCAGTGGCATACCCAGCCTTCTTTAATTGCTCCGCCAAAGTAATCTCGCTACTGGGCAACCCATTTTTTGAATCTGGGAAGAGTACCCGATAGGTGTTGCTGGCCATCCCGCTTCTAACAGGGAGTCTTCCTGTAAGCAATGCCGCCCTACTGGGGGTACAGACACTGGCACCCACATAAAAATTGGTCCATTTTTGTCCCTCAAAGGCCATTTGATCCAAATGGGGCGTATGGATGGTCGGATTTCCAAATACACTTAAATCCCCGTACCCAAGGTCATCAGCAAAAATAATGATGAAATTTGGAGGGCGTTCCGGACTTTCTTGGGCATTACCACTAAAAAAGCTTCCCAAAAAGATACAGTGAAAAGCAAGTATTATTGACAACGACAACTTGATGGATATTTTCATTCAAACGGACTTTATTCCTTAAATATAGGGAATGCCATTATAAAATGCGAGACCCAAAGATTAGTTGATAAATCTTAAAAACTACATTTTCTAAAACCTGCATGTTTGTATATTTTTAGACATTGATTTTCCACCTCGAAAACGGCAAGCACATGTACCTAATATTTGATACCGAGACCACAGGATTGCCCAAGCGCTGGGACGCCCCCATCACCGATACGGATAATTGGCCGAGGTGTGTTCAGATTGCATGGCAACTGCACGATGAAATGGGCAATGTGGTGGAGCATCAAGACTTTTTGGTACGGCCCGATGGGTTCAACATTCCTTATGAAGCAGAACAGGTACACGGTATCTCCACAGCCTTGGCCGAACAAGATGGGGAATCATTGGAATTTGTTCTGGAAGCTTTCAACAAAGCATTGGCCCAAGCAAAATTTGTTGTTGGACAAAATGTAGGTTTCGATGTGAATATCATGGGATGTGAATTCCACAGAAAAGGGGTGGATAGCCTCTTGACCGAACTCCCTGTTCTGGACACCTGTACCGAACATACCGCGGAACTCTGTAAAATTCCCGGGGGCCGTGGGGGTAAATTCAAGCTGCCCACGCTTACCGAGCTTCACGAATTTCTTTTTGGGGAGCCTTTTGCCGAGGCCCACAATGCCACCGCCGATGTTGAAGCCACCACAAGATGTTTTCTGGAATTGGTTCGAAAAAAACAGTTCACCGCCCAGGAACTGGATGTTCAACCCGACTATTTTGAACGTTTTTCAGAGGCCAATCCACAGGAAATCCAACTCATTGGATTAAAGCACATCAACCTAAAGGCAGCATCCAAAAAGATTGCAGATGCCCTTTGGGCGCAGGATACCGGTGACATTTCCGAGGCTGAAATCCAAGAGAACATAGAAACCTTGGAAGATGCTCCTTTTGTGCATCTTCACAACCACTCCCAATTTTCGGTCCTCCAATCCACCATCAACATAAGGGATTTGGTGAAGGCCACCGCAGACCATCACATGCCCGCCGTTGCACTAACAGACCATGCCAATATGATGGGCGCCTTTCACTTTGTGAAAGAAATCATGACCCACAATAAAGGTGTCAAGGAACGAAATGCCGAACTGGAGGAAAAAGGAGAACCAGCCACCGAAAAGGAAATCACTCCGATTGTGGGATGCGAATTTTACGTTTGTGAAGACCACACCAATAAAAATGTAAAGGACTACGGCTATCAAATTGTGCTATTGGCCAAAAACAAGGCAGGTTACCAAAATCTGGCCAAAATGTCCTCCATTGCCTATACCAATGGGTTTTATTATGTGCCCCGTATCGACAAAAAGATTGTAGAACAGTACAAAGAAAATGTCATTGCCCTCACCGGAAACCTTTATGGTGAGGTGCCCAACAAAATATTGAACGTTGGTGAGAAGCAAGCCGAAGAAGCCCTGTTGTGGTGGAAGGAACAGTTTGGCGATGACCTCTACATAGAAATGATGCGCCACGGTCAGGAAGATGAAGACCGGGTGAACCAAGTTTTGGTGCAGATGGCCAAAGACCACAATGTAAAACTGGTGGCAACCAACAACACCTATTATTGTGATAAAAAAGATGCAGAGGCACACGATATCCTGCTCTGCGTAAAAGACGGTGAAAAACAGGCCACACCCATTGGTCGAGGTCGAGGATATCGCTACGGACTGCCTAATCAAGAGTACTACTTCAAATCTTCAGATGAGATGAAGGAACTCTTCAAGGACATTCCCGAAGCCATTCTGAACATCAAAGAAATTGTGGACAAAATAACTCCATATGACCTCGCCAGTGACATCCTTCTTCCCAAGTTTGAGATTCCAGAGGAATTCAAGGTCAAGGAAGATGAGGCAGACGGAGGAAAACGGGGTGAAAATGCCTATTTGAGGCATATCACCTATGAAGGGGCCAAGAAACGATATGGGGAAATCACCCCTGAAATCTCGGAACGTATCGATTTTGAGCTGGCCACCATTGAAAATTCGGGATATCCCGGATATTTCCTTATCGTGGAAGACTTTATCCGCGAAGCTCGGAACATGGGGGTTTCCGTTGGACCCGGAAGGGGTTCGGCAGCAGGTTCGGTTGTGGCCTACTGTTTGACTATTACCAACATTGACCCCATCAAATACGACCTCCTTTTTGAGCGTTTCCTGAATCCAGACAGGGTGTCCATGCCCGATATCGATATTGATTTTGATGATGAGGGCCGGGGAAGGGTCATGGATTATGTCATCAATAAATATGGAGCGAATCAGGTAGCACAGATCATCACTTATGGTACCATGGCAGCCAAATCTTCCATCCGGGATACGGCAAGGGTCTTGGATTTACCTTTGAATGATGCCGATCGCATTGCCAAGCTCATTCCCAACATGTCCAAATTGGGCAAAATATTTGGGGTTGATGAGGCCGATTTGCGTAAAAAGTTCCGATCTGATGAATTGGAAAAGGTCCATGAATTATTGAACATCTCTGAAGGAGACGACTTGGAAGGCCAGACGGTGAATATGGCCCGGATTCTGGAGGGATCTTTGCGAAATACGGGAATCCATGCGTGTGGAGTCATCATCACTCCGGACGACATTACCAACTTTGTTCCCGTATCCGTCGCTAAAGATTCCGATCTGTACGTAACCCAATTTGACAACTCCGTGGTGGAAAGTGCGGGACTCCTAAAAATGGATTTCTTGGGCCTTAAAACCTTGACCTTAATCAAGGATACGGTAAAAATTGTAAAAGCAAGGACCGGGGTGGAATTGATTCCTGACAATTTTCCACTGGACGATGAAAAGACGTATGAGCTTTTCCAGCGCGGGGATACGGTAGGGATATTCCAATACGAATCGCCCGGGATGCAAAAGCATATGAAAAACCTAAAACCTACGGTTTTTGATGACCTTATCGCCATGAATGCCCTATACCGTCCGGGGCCCATGGAATATATCCCAAGTTTTATAGCCCGTAAGCACGGTGACGAGGAAATTACCTATGACCTTCCCGAAATGGAGGAATACCTTCAGGAAACCTACGGTATCACGGTATACCAAGAGCAGGTAATGTTGCTTTCCCAAAAGCTGGCCGGTTTCTCCAAAGGTGACGCAGATGTGCTGCGTAAAGCAATGGGAAAAAAGATTTTTGCACTGCTACAAAAATTGAAACCCCAATTCTTGGATGGTGGTGAGAAAAATGGACACCCCCGCGATATTCTGGAAAAAATTTGGAAGGACTGGGAAGCATTTGCCTCCTATGCATTCAATAAAAGTCACTCCACCTGCTACGCCTATATTGCCTATCAAACGGCATATTTAAAGGCCCACTACCCGGCCGAATATATGGCCGCCGTACTGTCCAACAACATGAACGACATTAAACAGGTTACCTTCTTCATGGAGGAATGTAAGCGTATGGGCTTGGAAGTTTTGGGTCCGGATGTCAACGAATCCTATTACAAGTTTGCCGTGAACAAGGACAATGCCGTTCGTTTTGGCATGGGTGCCATTAAAGGTGTGGGACGTTCCGCAGTGGAAACCATTGTAGAGCAAAGAAAAGAAGGTGGCCCCTATAAATCCGTATTTGATTTGGCCAAGCGAGTCGATTTAAGGGCCGCCAATAAAAAGGCTTTTGAAAACTTGGCCTTAGCCGGTGGGTTTGATTCATTTGGGGACACCCATAGGGCACAATATTTCCATCATGAAGGGGACGAGGTCACCTTTTTGGAAAAAGCCGTCAAGTATGGTGCAAAATTCCAGGAGAATGAAAATTCTTCCCAAGTAAGCCTTTTTGGGGATGCCAGTGAGGTACAGATTCCCGAACCTGTGGTACCACCTTGCGAGGATTGGGGCACCATGGAAAAACTCCGCAGGGAAAAAGAAGTGGTGGGCATCTACATTTCAGGCCATCCTTTGGATGATTTTAAAAAGGAAATCACCGCCTTTTGCAATAGCAGTGTTTCTGCATTTACCAACTTGGAAGAATATGTAAACAGAGAGCTATCCGTTGCTGGAGTCATTACGGATGTGCAACATCGGGTATCCAAAAACGGAAAAGGATGGGGTCTTTTTACCCTTGAGGACTACACCGATTCCCATGAATTTCGGATTTTTGGGGAAGAGTATCTCAAATTCCGCCATTTCTTAATGATCAACTCCTTTATCTATATCAAAGCCTATGTGCGTGAAGGTTGGGTAAACCGTGATACAGGCAAAAGAGGGGAACCCCGTTTACAGTTCAATGATTTTAAACAACTGCAAGATGTCATGGATGCCTATGCCAGAAAGCTGACCATTAAACTGGATATAGCCCGTTTGCAGGAAAAAAGGATTCAAGCACTGAAAGACACTTTACATTCCTACAAAGGGGATCATCCCCTTAATTTTGTGGTATATGAAATGCAGGATGAGATAAAACTGAACCTATCCAGCCGAAAACAGAAAGTAAAGATCAGTAGCGAACTACTATCCGCATTAGAAGAAAGTGAAATTCATTATAAGTTAAACTGAGCCCATAATTTAAGTTGATAGCACAATAACTAAAACGAATACTTTAACAGTAAGGATGATGCGTAATATTTGACTAACTTTGCGTAATAATAAAACAAGTGAGATGGCACTAGAAATAACAGATGCAACTTTTGACGAAGTAGTTTTAAAAAGCGACATACCTGTCGTAGTGGATTTTTGGGCAGCATGGTGCGGCCCTTGTAGAATGGTCGGACCGATCATCGAAGAGGTAAGCCAAGAATATGAAGGAAAGGCTGTAGTAGGAAAGGTAGATGTAGACGCCAATCAACAATTTGCCGCCAAATATGGTGTGCGTAACATTCCTACCGTTTTGGTATTTAAAAATGGTGAGATTGTAAACCGTCAAGTGGGCGTATCTCCCAAAAAAGTATATACTGACGCCATTGATGCGGCACTATAAAACAATATTCCTATTTGGATTTTAAAAAAGGTTTGGCAAATGCCAAACCTTTTTTGTTTTATATTGAGACCAGAATCTATTTATGGATATCCGATCAGAACTTCATAAGGCCCCCTTATTTAAAAACCTTGAACTTTTGGCCAACCAAATTGTTGAAGGTTTTATCAGTGGTATCCACAAAAGCCCGTTTCATGGGTTTTCTGCTGAATTTGCCGAGCATAAAATCTACAATCCCGGGGAAAGCACCAAACATTTGGACTGGAAGCTGTTTGCAAGAACAGACCGCCTCTACACCAAGCGATATGAGGATGAAACCAATCTCCGATGCCATATGATTTTGGACAATTCGGCCTCCATGTACTACCCAGAGACAAAAAATCCATCCATAGACAACCTCAACAAAATAGGTTTTGGGGTTCTGTCCATCGCCGCTTTGATGCAAATCTTAAAAAAACAGCGCGATGCCGTGGGCCTGAGTATATACTCGGACTATTATAATTTTTATGCAAACGAAAAAAGCAGTGAGCGTCATTTTCAGATGCTGTATTCCAAATTGAATGAGGTATTCAATACCAAGGATAAATCTCAGGTGACCAAGACCTATACCTTTCTACACCAAATTGCAGAAAAGATTCATCGCAGAAGCCTTATCTTTTTATTTTCCGATATGTTCCAAACCGAAACCGAGGAAGAGAAGTTATTTGAAGCGCTCCGCCATTTGAAGTACAACAAACATGCCGTGGTCCTCTTCCATCTTTTGGACCAGGAACATGAAATGGACTTTAATTTTGAGAACACCCCCAAACGTTTTGTGGATGTGGAAACCGGAGCCCACATAGATCTCTATGCCGAAAACATCAAAAAAAGCTACGCCCAAGAAGCACAAAACTACACAAATGCCTTACGGTTGAAGTGCGCCCAATACAAAATCAAATATGTGGGCGTGGATGTCCGTTCCAATTTCTCACAAGTATTGAATACCTTCATGGTGGAACGGCAAAAATTTGTTTAGTCATTATTTTTAAAAAATGTTTTGTTGAATACGAAATGAGAGTGTATATTTGCACTCGCTTTAAAAAAGCAAATGAACAAGATTTGAATCCCGCTGTTGCGGGAGTCTAACAAGATAAAATCATTGGTCTGGTAGTTCAGTTGGTTAGAATACCTGCCTGTCACGCAGGGGGTCGCGGGTTCGAGTCCCGTCCAGACCGCAAAAGCCTCATTTTATGAGGCTTTTTTATTTTTTAACATTCTGTTTTTCAGGTATTTATAAAAATAATTGTTAAGCAAAAGTTAATTAGCGTGCTGCGTTCGTGCTGCATTTTTGATTCTTTTTTACTTCTTTGCAGCATTTTACAATACTTTTCATTCCGAAAAATTACTCCTTAAAAAGTAGGATAAAATAATCTTGCCATTAAAATGCATTTGCAACAAACTACATTTTTCGCGGTGTTTGGAATCACTTTTTTTCTCCAGAGAGCCGATTAGAAGTGTTATTCGGCTCAAATTATCAAGATTTAGTTGTCAAATGACCCAATGTAATATTTCTTGAACCATCATCTTCCAATTGCAATTGTTTCAACATATCAATTTAAATTTCACCTCCAACTCCTTTAAATTTCTCAACAAAAGATGAGATCTTTTGAAAGACACTTTGTTTTTTTGTAAGGTATTGAGGGTTTAAAGGGCTCATTTTTGGTAATAATGAATTAAGTTCCGTGCCATTTTCACTAGCATATTCCCTTTTTAATGATGCTATCATATAACGCTTCGCTTCTTCTTCATTTAAATTCTCATCTGCAATCAATTCTGAAGCCTCTGCTTTTTGTTTGCCTTGTGCATAAGCAAAGAAAGCATCGATGATTGTAGCCTTTTCTTTTATTTCATCCAAATCTGTTTCATTGATGAAATCGACTACCAAACTTTCTTTTGCCCTGTTACCCACACTAGCACGGATTATGCGTCTTATTTCTTCTACTAATTCTGCTTTGTTTTTTGTTTTCTTATTATGCTCAAAAATCAATTCCAGAATGTAGTCCAGGTTTATTTCTTGAGACTTTAATAAATCGACTTCAAATACTACTTCATCCCAATCAATATCAGATTCTTCTGCTTCCTTTCCTTTTCGTTCTCGTCGCAACCAATCACGAATATCATTATACGTAGAACGATAATCTTGGATGGTTCGCTCTGCCGGCAATTCAATTTGTTTCATTACCTCAATATCTTCATCTGAAACAAAATAGGTTTCCTTGAATGCTTCCACAGCTTCCGAATCATTTATATCAATATCCTGAAACGCTTTAAGGTTGGTAAACTCATCGTAATTCTGGAGTATGTTTTCTACTCGTAAATATTCACCAAAAAGTTTAGAGAATTCCTTTTTGTCCTTCTCTGTTTCAATAGCATCCGGGTCAGGGAACTTTTCTCTAAGTTCCTTAACCACTTCAATATAACCACGACGTGCATTGCCCGTTGCAATATCTGTAAACCCTTCTAAGTATTCTCTGTAACTCTTCTCCAGCACCACATTTCTTGTACTGCTATCCCCAAAAAGGGTTATGGCATCAATAGTGGCCTGTTCTAAATCCCTAAAGGTTACAATATTTCCAAAGGTTTTTGTGGCATCGTAAATGCGATTGGTACGCGAAAAGGCTTGCATTAAGCCATGATAACGCAGGTTTTTATCAACAAATAAGGTATTGAGCGTTGGTGCATCAAAGCCTGTTAAAAACATCCCTACTACAATGAGCAAGTCTATTTCCTTATTCTTAACGCGTTTTGCAAGGTCTCTATAATAATTCTGAAACTCTTTGCTTTCAACACCATAACTCGTTCTGAACATGGCATTATAATCGTTGATAGCCTGAGTTAAAAACTCTTTGGCACTTAAATCCATTGCCGTTGGCTCAAAAGTTTCATCAACAATTTCACCAATAGCGTTTTGTTCTTCATTGGCAGCAAAAGAAAATATGGTGGCTATCCTTAATGGCTTCTCACTATCTTGTTGTAGGGTATTTAATTCTTCGTAATAACATTTTGCTGCATCTACACTACTAACGGCAAACATGGCATTAAAACCGCTGTTACCTCCCTTAGTTCTATGCGTTTTTTGTCTGTAATGCTTTAAGATGTATTGTGAAATTTCTTTGATACGCACAGGATGCAGTAAGGCTTTTTTGTTTTCTGCCGCACTTAGTTTAGTTAGATCCTGTTCTGTTTCTATGCCTTTAAACTGTGGACGAACATCGTTATAATCTACTTTAAACTTCAACACTTTTTCGTCTCTAATGGCATCCGTGATGACATAGGAATGTAGTTCACGACCAAACACACTAGCCGTAGTTTCAGAACCTAACGCATTTTCGGGAAAAATTGGTGTTCCTGTAAACCCAAACTGATAATATTTTTTAAACCTCTTTTTCAGGTTATGTTGTGTACCTATGGTTCTACCATCTTTTTTACTACTAAATTGACTTCGATGTGCTTCATCAAAAATAAAAACGACCTGCTTTTGGTAGATATCCAAATCGTTCTCACTTTTCATAAGATTATTCAATTTTTGAATAGTGGTAACAATAATCTTATTGTCTTTTTTCTCTATATTTCGTTTTAAACCTGCCGTACTATCAGAACCATTTACACTATCCGGTGAGAAGCGTTGGTATTCTTTCATGGTTTGAAAGTCCAAATCTTTACGGTCTACCACAAAAAACACCTTATCGATAAAATCCAGTTGCGTTGCTAATCTTGCTGCCTTAAAGCTGGTAAGGGTTTTACCCGACCCTGTAGTATGCCAAATGTACCCACCACTCTCTGCTGTTGACCAATTTTTAGCATTAAAGGAGCTTTCTATTTTCCATAACATCCGCTCTGTAGCTGCAATTTGATAAGGCCTCATGATAAGAAGGGTATGGCTTATATCAAATACAGAATAGTTGAGAAGTACATTGAGTAGGGTGCGTTTTTCAAAAAACGTAATGGTAAAGTCCTTTAAGTCCTTTATCAAAGCATTATCAGCTTTGGCCCAGTTCATGGTGAAATCGAAGCTATTTTTATCACGTTGTACGGTGTTGGCAAAATAGCGACTGTCCGTACCGTTGGAAATTACAAACAGCTGTAAATATTTAAACAGTGAATTGTTTGTATTGAAGCTTTCTTTAGTGTAGCGATGTACCTGGTTAAAGGCTTCACGAATAGCAACCCCTCGTTTTTTCAGTTCTACTTGTACCAGGGGTAAACCATTAACTAAAATGGTAACATCGTAACGGTTGGCATGAGTCCCCTTTTGTTCAAATTGTGAAATGACCTGAACTTTATTACGGGCGATGTTTTTCTTATCTACTAAGTAGATGTTTTGAATATGTCCATCATCAAACACAAAATCGTAAATGTAATTATCGTGTATCTTTCTTGATTTATCGGTAAGGCTATCGCTAGGTTTATCTAAATACTCTACCACAAAACGCTGCCATTCCTGATCAGTGAACTGCATATTGTTAAGATCCTGCAACTGCACACGCACATTAGCCAACATCCGTTCTTGATTGTTGATATGAACCACAAATTCATAGCCTTGGTGTTGCAAATCCTGAACCAGTTCTCTTTCTAAATCTGCCTCTGTTTGGTAGCTTGCAGGCGCTTCATTAAGTTCTGAAAACTTTTTATAGCTATCTAAAACAATAAAGTTGTTGGATTCTGCTATGGTTTTGTAATTCATGGTGGTTAGTTTTTAGTGGCTAGTTTTTAGTGGTTAGGGGTTGGTTTTTAGTGATTTTTGGAGAGCGTTAAGCATTTTTCCTACTTCCTGAATTAGATTGATGGCCGTTTCTATTTCCAAATGAGTCAGATATTTGATTTTTACACAAAGTAAAAGCTGGGTTTCCAATTCTGCTTTTGAACCTTTGGCAATAGCAAGAAACTGGATAAATTCTTTAGTTGAATTTCGTCCTTGTCCTTCGGCTATATTACTTGGAATAGAAATAGCCGACCGCCTAATCTGGTCACTTAATGCAAAGCGTTCTTCTTTAGGAAGTTTTTTTGCCAACAAATACACTTCCGTCACAAGCTCCATCGCTTTTTGCCAGACTATTAAATCCTTAAAATCTTTTATCATTTTTCTTTCTTTTCACTAACCACTAACGGCTAAACCCTAACAACTGCTCGCGGTAGTACTCGTATTGTTTTTGCCTTAACTCTATTTCTTTTGGTAAACCCTCGCTTAATGAAGTGGTAAGCACATCAAATTTATCTAAAATAGAAATGATGCGTTCTTGTTTTTCGAGTAATGGAATGGGGATTTTGGTTTTCTTTAAATCGTTATTGTAAAGTCGTTGTATTGTACCACCCACTGCTGTATGCCATTTAGCTATTTGGTAGAAATAAAATAGATATTTATTCAAAACCTGAGTTTCGTCATTCTCTATCCACACAATATTACTATCTTGAAAATATGCATCTTTGCCATCAAAAATAACAGCTCTACCAATTGTTCCACTAGCAGAAATTAACACCTCTCCAACCTTAGGATAATTATATTTTGACTTAAATTCCTCGAACAAAGCCTCTGAAATAAACGCATTAGGTTCTTTACCAAATGTTCCAATTTTATAGAAAGGAATATCCCCTACATCAGATGTCTGATTTTTCAGAATACGTTTACACATGCGAACTTCCCCAACTTCCCCCAAAGTTTTCCATTCCACCTCATTCTCATCAAAAGTCAACAACTGCTCACGGTAATAGCTATATTGTTGTTTACGAGCTGTAAGCTCTGCTGTAAGCTCTGCTGTAAGCTCTGCTGTAAGCTCTGTAAACTTGTCTAGAATGTCAACTATTTTTTGTTGGATTTCTAGTGATTTTTTTGGGTTATCAGGGCATGGGATAGGAAATTTATATTCTTTAAGCTTTTTAACTCCAATAATTCCTAACCCTCCATTTTTATTTGCATTTTCTTTACACCAGTTACCAAAATCAAAAAAGGAATAAAACATATATTTAATAGCAATGTTTTCCTTGTAATCTTCTTTAAGAGAAAAACTAGTAATTTGTTGATTAGTTAAATATGGTGTTAAAACTAGAGCATGCTCGCCAATTGTTGCTGTTGTAGACATGAACAAAGAATTTTCTGGGATAAGTTGACCTTTAACCGCGGATTTTGTTACATGTTGAATTGAATCTTTGAGTATTCTACCGTTTTGTCTAATGTCTTCCATTCGAAACCAAGGCACAGTTCCATCAGTCCAAAATTCTTTATTTTTCTTTGAAGGCGTGTAACCATTTTTAACATTAAAAATTTCATCAACAGTTTTCCACTCAACTTCTATACCTTCTAATAACTTATCTAAAAATGTCATTTTTTACGGCTTCCTTTTTTAGCTGTTTTTTCAAGTTCAGCAATGGTTTTTAAATAGTCTTTTTCTACAGTGCTTAGGGTTTTGGCTTTGTATTTTTTATATTCCTGTACCGCTTTTTCTTTGGCTTTAGCGTTAGAAATTTTCCCTGCATTATCGAGTACTTTACGCCCTGTAGATGTTAGGATGTTATCCAGTTCGGTAACGTAGTCTGCCATACGCATTTCGCGTTCTTCTATGGCATTTAATTCTGCCAAATCAAAATAGGCCGCCACTAAATTGTTAAGCACTTTTAGCTCTTTTTCTTCTAAAAAATTCTTGGCAATCATGGCTTCGGCTTGTGTAGGCTGGTCCCCTTTAAAGTTGGTTAGGCCTGCAAAGGGTTTATCGCTATCTACCCTTAAAAACACCACTTCGCTGGCGGTATTGCCGTGTGCTGCATAGTGTAGTTTGTTTTGTACTATTTTAAAGAAGGTAAGGCTTTGCTCGCTTTTAGGGTCGTAATCGGAAGCGGTAGCGTATAAGTCCAACACCTGGCGGTACATGACTTTTTCGCTAGAGCGAATATCGCGAATACGGTCTAATAACTCTTTCCAATAATTACCGCCTCCTACATTTTTAAGGCGCTCATCGTCCATGGTAAACCCCTTAACAATGTATTCTTTTAGGCGTTGGGTTGCCCATTGGCGAAAACGGGTACCTTGAATGGACTTAACCCGATAGCCAACGGAAATAATTACATCGAGATTGTAATAATCTACTTGATAGGTTTTACCATCGGAAGCAGTTGTTGCATTTTTTGCAACAACTGATTTTGCATCGAGTTCAGCTTCATCAAAAATATTTTTTATGTGTCTAGAAATAGTAGACTTGTCTCTATTAAATAAAGCCGCCATTTGGTCTAAAGATAGCCAAACCGTTTCATCATCAAGTTTAACATTGATTTTAGTTAAACCATCTTCTGTTGTATATAAAATTATTTCGCTCATCCTTCAATTTCTTTAACTATTGCATCAATATCGGCACGTAGCTTGTCTATCCTCTTTACGGTTATAGCCACTTCTTTATTTAGCATTTCAATGTCAATCTTTTCACGGGTGTCTTTGGCTTCTACATAAGAGCTAACAGATAAATTATAATCGTTTTCAGCAATCTTGGCATTATCGATAGATGTAGCCACATGAGCAACCTCTTCTTTGCTATCAAACATGCTCATCACCTTTTCAATGTGGGTATCGGTCATTACATTGTTGTTGGTTTCTTTCTTGAAGTAGTCTTCACCACTGGCATCAATAAACTGCGTTTTGGTATCGGTTTTATGTTTTGAGAGCACTAAAATATTTACCGCTATGGATGTACCAAAGAATAGGTTAGGTGCTAAAGAGATAACGGTTTCAACAAAGTTGTTATCTACCAAATACTTTCTAATTTTTTGTTCTGCACCGCCACGGTAAAAAATACCAGGGAAACACACCAAAGCCGCTCGTCCTTTACTCGACAGATAGCTCAATGCATGTAATACAAATGCAAAGTCTGCTTTTGACTTAGGTGCAAGTACTCCTGCAGGTGCAAATCGGTCGTCATTGATAAGGGTTGGATCATCGCTACCAATCCATTTTACAGAATACGGTGGATTGGATACAATGGCATCAAACGGTTTTTCATCGCCTAACTCTGGATGCCGTAGTGTATCGCCATGTACAATATGAAACTTATCGTAGTTGATGTTATGCAGAAACATGTTCATACGTGCCAAGTTATAGGTAGTATGGTTAATTTCCTGCCCAAAGAAACCTTCCTGAATAATATGGCTGTCAAAATGTTTTTTGGCCTGTAACAGTAAAGAACCAGATCCCGCCGCAGGATCATAAATCTTGTTCACAGTTGTTTGCCCATGCATTGCCAATTGTGCAATGAGTTTGGACACATTTTGAGGGGTAAAGAACTCTCCCCCAGACTTACCTGCATTGGCAGCATAATTGGAGATTAGAAACTCATAGGCATCACCAAACAGGTCTATTTGATTGTCTTCAAAATTACCAAACCTTAAACCTTCGACACCCTTTAAAACGGCAGCCAAACGACTGTTTTTATTTTCAACTGTATTTCCCAGACGGTTACTCGTGGTATCAAAATCTGCAAACAGGCCTTTGATGTCGTCTTCTGAAGGAAATCCAATAGCTGAACTTTCTATGGCGGAAAATATAGCCGCCAAATCGGTGTTCAAATTTGGGTTATTACTTGCATTTTTAACCACATTTACAAACAGCTGGCTTGGATAAATAAAGTATCCCTTTGTTTTTATGGCATCTTCTTTTATTTCAGAAGTTATAACGTCATCGGATAAGTTGGGGTACTTTACACTATCATCGCCACCCTCAATATAATTGGTGAAATTTTCACTTATGAAACGGTAGAAAAGTGTCCCTAATACGAATTGTTTAAAATCCCATCCATCTACAGAGCCACGTACATCGTTGGCTATTTTCCATATTTGATTTTGCAATTCTGCTCTCTGTGCTATGCTTGTCATTTTATGTTGATTTCATTTTGGTCATTATATCATTTTAAGCCGATTAAAAGCGGCTATATGTATTTCCATGGTGCATGTTCTTGCCACTCCACTATGTAGGGTCTTGGTATCATATATCGTTATTTAGGGCTAAGTTCACATCAACTTTCCATCTATTATCCACTGCACCTGGTTTAATTTTATCCGATGTATTCAACAGGACAGGGTAAAACCCATACCTTTCCAAATATGCGATAAGTAGATCAGGCAAATCACTCTTTGGGCTTATGTAATCGATCAAAAACCCCAATCGCTGTAAAACACTTTTATGCGGATACCATTGCAATAAGGAATCCATTTCACTTGGCTCAACTTCTTCTAAAAGTTCCTCGATATTTGCCAATATTCTGTTTATTCCTCCTAACTTTCTTTGGTGGTATATTAAATCTACAATGGTCAGTAATGGGTCTGAAACATTAAAATATCCAGCATCCGATGTTTTTTGGACAATATTGGCCTGAGGCCAATTAGAGGCAAGAAAAAAGTTTATGGCTATATTCTTTTTATGAATATCCAACATTCTAGTACCCTGTGTGATGATGTATTCAGTCTGTACTTGTTGGTGGGCCGCTCCATGTATTTGTGCAGCTGAGTATAAACCAATGTAATAGAGCTTATCCAAATGCTCAAATAATTTATTGATATAAAGCTCCAATGGCAAAACCCCCAACTTTGAATATCTTGGTGGTATGATAAGGTAGAATCCTTTTCTTAAAGAGAGGATCTCCCCTTTCTCGGATAAATAGGCCAAATCCGTTGCAATAGCATTTGCGTCCTTCCCTGAATAAGCCATGTATTCATCACGGGAGAAGGAATATTCTTCCAATGACAATCTACTTTTGATAAAATCAGTGAGAAGCATTTAGTAAATTTAGAAGAATATTAGTAATTATTGCTATTGTTCTCCTTTTTTTACTAAAATTTAATCAAACTGTTTTGACTTTATTTTACCATAATTTGTTTTACTTCGGAAAGTAACCTTTGTAATTCCACAAGTTGTCCCGTCAATTTTTCGGGTTGGTTCTGCCCTAAATGAACTTTGATGGCCAACTGGTTAATATTGTTACCTATCCTGCTCAGCTCAACAAAAATTTTTCTTTCATAAGGAGAGACTTTATATCTAGGCAAAGGTTTTCCGGTAATTTTTTTTCGGATATAATCAGCGATTGAAAGCCCGCAAGATTCTGCATTATGAGCTACAATGAGATAATTATCCACTGTAGTTCTAATACTGATATGAATTGCTTTAAGCTCTCTAATTTCTTTTTTGGGCCGTGCCATAATTTTAGGAATTGAGGAGTATCTTCAACAAGCTTGCGAACAAAGTGAGCAGTTTTTGTATACAAAAACACAACTTGCTTCGTGACCTCCGATTAATAAAATCCATTTTTTATTTTGACTTTGGATCATCAATCTGTTTTTAAGAAGAAATATCCCTTAACCGATCGATAAGCTCGTCGATGTCATTGGGATGAAAAAGAACACGTCCGCCAATAGGTATCTTTTTGAGCAATCCCTTTTCCATCCATGAATAAATGGTCGGCCTGGTCACTTTAAATTTCTTGACCAAATCGGCAATGGTCAACATTTCATTTTCAGTTTGATTTCCATTATCCTTATCCTCCAGTTTTGGAGCTGGATTGTTTTTGAGAGATTCTACAGGAACGTATTCCTTTAATCCATCGTCGTCCATGATAAATATGCGCTTCATAGTACTGGTATTTGTTGATTTACTTTATTGAACAAACCTATCAACATTGAACAGCATTTAATCCATTTGCCGTACATCGGTTCGTGTATGGCAAATCAAGAAACATTCAAAATAAATTTGCAAAGGAATTGAGGTCAAATCCAAAACAGTGACGGCAAGCCTCTAGAGGCTTGCCGTCACTGTTCGATTCTTTTGAGGGTGTTGCCAAAAACGATGTTTTTGGCAACTACCGTGGAGATATGGGTAGGGAGAAAAAAATTCAGTTTACGCCAACCCTTGGACAAACCCTGATTTTGGTCTTTTTCTCCCTTTCCACAAATATTTTACAGAAATTTCAAGTATTTCAAATTCATATATTTATATGGATGTATGATCATACAAATGTATATATCATTAAATATTTATTTGTTTAAAGCCTGCAAAGAGTTCTTCTGAAGTGTCAACTAAGATCTTGTTGGCTGATTGATTGTAATCATTTTTTAGGTAAATGACAGTATACTGCAGATACCAATAAACATAAAGGAATAGCCATTGAAGCAATATTGGCGAGAATTTGCACTTATTTATCAAAAGATTCAGGTTTATTAGGATATGCTGTTAATGCATAAAACGGCTTTCCGATGGAGTTATCCATGGAGGCTCATCGAAGTCTTTTTACGGCAAATAGTACAGCCTCTGCAATATTTTACGTACCACTACAAGAAAAAGATATACTTTAAGAAAATCCAAATTTCGACCTATTTTCACCTCCGCATACCTTTAATTCTTAAAATCTTATTGTCATTCAGAAATGGAGATTTTTTTGTTTGGTAACCTAACTTTTGAAAGTTAAAAGTTAAACATGATAGAGAAAAAACACAATGACATCGATTTTATACCGAATTTGCAGGTGATTTGTTGTATTTTCATAAATACAAACATTAACCATAAGTTGAAAAACACCTCTCCCCCTTTTTTCTTACAACACATTTGGTTATCATAAACCCAAAAGAAATTTTACAACCAATAAAACCAAAAATGAGTAATTCAAATTCAAAACAATGGAGTTCCGCAACTCCTGGCTACATTATCTTCCTTGTTGATCAATCTGGTTCTATGCAGGAATCATATACAGAAGGAAAAACAAGATCAGAATTTACATCTTTAGTTATTAACCGAACAATCAATGAGCTCATTAATACTAATATGGACGGTGAGAAGGTAAAAGACCGTGTATTTGTTTCAATGATAGGCTATGGAGGAAGTAGTTCATTGGCAGTGGATGATATAAGGTCTGATTATTTAAGTTCATTTGCAGATAATCCATTGAGAATGGAAAACTTAAAGAAGAGGGTATCTGACGGCGCTGGAGGATTAATTGAGATTGATGAACAAATGCCCATTTTTATTGAACCTACAGCAAATGGATTAACTCCTATGGCCGATGCACTTTCATTTGCTAAAGAATTAATCGAAGGTTGGTTACAAAAGAAACCCGACAACCCTGCACCAATAATTATCAACATTTCAGATGGGCTTCCATATACAGGAACCACCTTAAATGAGGCCATGAATAAAGCCATTTCAGTTTCAAAAGAAATTATGTCAATTAATTCTAATGATGGAAACCCTCTAATTTTTAATTCCCACATTGGAGATGGAGGCACTCAATGTGGTTTTGAGGAATCAGAAAGTGAATTATCAGACGACCAAGCTAAATTCTTATTTAAAATATCTAGTAAAGTACCCGAGTCATACAAACAAGCCGCAGTGAAACAGGATTTTAAAGTTAAGTCTGAATCAAGAGGTTTCGTTTCTAATGCAGATCCTGAAAGTTTTATAAAGTTCATCAATTTCGGTTCATCAGGAGGTTCTGACAAAATCGCCTAAACACGATAAATAGATGAAAATTTCAATTAAGGGGTATATCTCACCGAAAGAGGCTGAGTTGTTTTATGATTGTGCAGACAGGTATGCAATAAATCAAGAAAAAAACAAATTTGCTATATCAGACGGTGTTTCAAAATCATTCTTTCCAAAGGTCTGGGCAGAAACTTTAGTTAGGAATTGGGTTGAAAATGAATGGAAGTCAGATGTAGAATACATAAATACTTGTCAAAATGATTGGCTTCAGACCGTAACAGAAATCGTAAATAAACCTGAGACAAAATGGTTTACAAAGAATGCCTTTAATAGAAAAGAAGCTGCACTTGCAACTTTTGTAAGCTTACGTTTTTTCAAAAAGAAAAAAGAATGGTTTTGGAAAGCAAATGCCCTAGGTGATAGTTTCCTGTTCTTTGTTCCTTCAAACTGGAAAGATTTTGAGAAAGATGTTCTTAAATTATCTTCCAAGATAGAGCCTATTGTGTTTGATAATTTCCCTGATTATCTCGCCAGTATTGGAACTAAACACAATGGCGAAAGGCAAACTAGTGAAAAGGCACTATCTGAAGGCACTTTCTTTTTAATGACAGATGCATTAGCTGAATGGTTTTTAAATGAACAGAACAATGCCATTTACAAAACTGCAGTTTGGAAAAGCCAAACAGATTTTGAAAGATTCATAGTTGAGGAAAGATTAAGTAAACTAGGAAATGATGATTCGGCTATTTTAATCATACATATTGAAGACGATAAGAAAGATGACATTTCCTATGGTTCGGTAAATATTTCTGACATAGATGAACTTATCGATAAACAACAAAAAGAATTAGATAGGATCTCAAACAAAAAAAAACAGAAGGAAAATAAATTAGAAATTTCATCAGAGAAGGTCAAAGAGAATGAGCCTTTGGAAAATACAAATTTAAAGGATAGTTCAAAAAACATTGAAAAACCAAACAAGATAAAAAAGGAAGGAACAGATTCAGAAACCGATAACATAAAAGAAGAACCTGATACAACTGAAAAAGTTAATGAAGAAAATAAAACTGATAAAGAATCTGTGAAACCTGAAAATAAAAACTCATCACAAAATAATCAAACTCATTTAGAGGATGAAACAGAAGAAATCCAAAAAGAATCTAGTGAGTCAAAACCTCCAACCCCAAACAAGGATTCAAAAAACACAATTAATAAATTCTAGCCATGTCAAATTATCCTTCTAGAACTGATATTGTAACCGCAATGAGGAATCCCCAAGTAAGCTTCAAATCAAATGAAATTATTGGAGGTTCTGTAATTCAAAAGGGTTCGAGAATTGTCCAATATTCTGGAGGATATACAACTGTTTTTCCTTTTAATAAGACTAACGGAAGTAAAGTTGCTGTTCGTTTATGGATTGCAGATATTGGTGATGCAAAAAAGCGTTCTCTTGAAATATCTAAATACCTAGAAAAATTAAACAATTCATACTTTGCAGGTTTCAAATACATTGATGATGCGGTTTTAGTAAATGGCACGTTACACCCAATAGTGTTAATGGATTGGGTTGATGGAAAAACACTTAAAGAGTATCTTAATTCAAATATTTCTGATTCAAGTAAAGTTCTTTCTTTAGCTGATAAATTCAAACAAATGGTCCAATATTTCCATCAGGAAAATATTGCTCATGGGGATTTACAGCATGGTAATATACTTATTAAAAATGATGGTTCAATTGTCGCTATAGATTATGACTCTATGTTTATAGCCCCGTTAAACGGAATGGCAGATACTATAAAAGGCTTACCGGGATACCAACACCCATCTAGACAAATTAACAAATTAGTAAACCCAAGTTTAGACTATTTCTCAGAATTAATCATCTATTTATCACTTTTAGTATTTGCTGAAATGCCTGGCTTATGGAATACCTACTATGAAACAGAGGATTTACTTTTTTCAAAAGAGGATTTTTCGAATCCAAATTCTTCAAAGTTAATTTTATCGTGTCTAAAATCTCCAAATAAGAACATCGCTGATTTAACCGAAGAGTTATTGGTTGAATTAAAAGCTGATGATATTGCTAAACTTAGACCTTTAGAGGACTTACTTGTTGACAAACGAGAAATAACTAAGGAAAATATTTTTGACAAATGGGATAAGCAGCCAAATACTGCTCTGAAAAAAGAAGTTTCTCTTCCAAATAAAAACAATATTACTGATAAATTTTAATGGTAAAAGCATACTTCAATAACATTCACTTGCAGATTATTCATCATATTGAGAATGCTCAATTTGACATTAAAATATGTGTCGCTTGGTTCACAGATTATGAAATCTATGAAAGCCTTGTTGAAAAACTAAAACAAGGAATAAACATTGAAGTAATTATCGCTAATCACAAATTCAACAAAACTAGTAGAGTTGATTTTAAAGAGTTTCTAATACACAACGGAAAAGTTGGTTATATAGGAAACATCAAGGATAGAGCTAATGACAGTTTTATGCACAATAAATTTTGTGTTATTGATAACAATACAGTCATTACTGGGTCATATAATTGGTCGTTTAAAGCAAGGTTAAATGATGAAAACATTCTTATTATTAAGGATGATATGAACCTTACAAATCAATTCGTTTCCAAATTCAACGACCTAAAACCTCAATTTGGATTTGCCATTAAGAATAATAAAGTTGCTCTCTTACCAATTGAAAAAATTATGATGAAATGGGAAAAGAAACCTAAACAAACAAAAGAAACCTTTAATACCCCTAAAACCAATATTTTCAATAAGTTTTAGAAATGCCAAATAAACAAGACATATTAACTGCCATAAAAAATTTGGATGTTTTCCTTAAGCTCCCAGAGCTTAAAGGTGCAAAAGCTAGACTTAATAAAAATGGAAGTCCTTTTGTTTATGCAGGAGGCTTTAATATGGTTTTTCAACTCATTCACCTAGCTAAGAAATGGGCATTTCGTGTATGGCATGTACCAATGGGTGAAAATCAAGATAGATTTCTTACCATTTCAAAGTATCTAACTTCCAAAAACTTACCATATTTTGCTGACTTCATTTATGATGAAAAAGCATTGCTGGTTAATGGAGAGTTAGTTGATACAATTAGAATGGAATGGCTTGACGGGGTTCTCTTTAAAGAGTATATCGAGAAAAATCTTGCTGAACCTGATAAGTTGAAAACCTTGGCAGATAATTTCCTGATAATGTGTAAGGATTTGAGAGATAACCAAATATCGCATGGAGATTTACAAGAGGGTAACATTTTAATTACTGAAAAGGGCGAGATTAGACTGGTTGATTATGATTCTATTTGTGTTCCTGAAATAGAGGGTCAAAAAGAGTTTGTTACAGGTTTAAAAGGGTATCAACATCCTTCTCGATTTCAAGGAGGAAAAGCTTCATTAAAAGCTGACTATTTCTCTGAGTTAATAATTTACATTTCTTTATATGCTCTTGCTGAAAAACCAAACTTATGGGAAAAGTATCAAGTTAAAGACACTCAATATTTATTGTTTAATGAATTGGACTTTGAGGATTTTGAAAAATCAATTATTTATAATGACCTTACTAGCCTTTCTTCAGAACTAGAATTACTGATAGAAATTTTAGTGGAATATATTGCCATTCCAAATTACTTAGATTTAAAACCTTTTACATCTTACTTATCACCTCCAAAAATTATTGAGTTTAAAACCGATAAAGATGTTTTAATTCAAGGTGCAAATGTTATTATTTCATGGGAAGTAGAAAACGCCTTAGAGGTCTCAATTAACAATAATATTGGTGTCGTAGAAAATAAAGGCGACATAGAGATAAAACCAAGTGATAGTTTCGAATACATTCTATCGGCAAAAGGTTTTAAAGAAGAATTATCTCAAAAGTTAGAAATAAAAGTGTTCCCCACTCCGATAATTAAAAGTATTCAAATAGCAACTCCTGTGTTTGAAAACAATACAATTCTTGCAATTCAAACTCCCGAATTTCCAAACATTGAAATAGGAATCAAAAACTTTTCAAATAATTTAAATGTGAGTTTTGATAATTCAAATTACATATCATTTGAAAACCTCAAATTTAACAAATTAGAGCCCCAACTTAGAACTATCACTCTCAAAGAAAATAAATTGAACAAAATTTTTAGCTCTATTAAAAACAATAGGGTCATATCTAAAATATTAAAGAGTCAAACTAATGAAAAGAATTAACCGATTTTTCTGGTGGTGCGCTGGTGCCAATATAGAATTATTAAAAAAATGCCCAACAGATCATGCTAAATATTTCGGTGTTGGTGGAACAATAGTTTTTACTGCACTCATGGCAAGTTTTGCTGGTGGTTATGCCTTTTATACTGCCTTCAAATCGGTTGTGCCTTCTTTGTTCTTTGGTGCATTTTGGGGATTATTAATTTTCAACCTAGACAGATACATTGTATCCACTATTGGCAAAGGTGATGGTACTCAAAAAATAACTCGTGAGGAGTGGAAAATTGCTGCTCCTCGACTCTTAATGGCTGTGCTTTTAGGTTTTGTCATCTCTACTCCTTTAGAGTTGAAAATTTTCGAAACTGAAATTCAAACAGTGGTTGAACGCTTAAAAATTGACAAGGCGGAAGACTTGAAAGGTCGTGATGTTTCCTTCAACAATGAATTTGACGAACTTAATAACAGATTAACCAAAGTTGAAAGTGACATTAATGACTTAACTAATAATAAAAAGCAGTTAACAGAAAATGCAGGTGCATTTTACGAAGAAAGAAAAAGTGAACTAAAAATTGATTCTAAACAAAAGGAATCTGAATTAAACACTGTTCAAAGCAAAGTAAATAGTTTACACAACAACTATATAAGAGCTATAAACGATTCATTGTCTACTTCAGAGATAAGTCGCAGAAAGTCTATTAGGGATATTCAAATTGGAATAAGAAACAACTTAAGAATCGAAAAAAAGGAACTAGACGACCAAATTATTGAACTAACTGAAAATAGAGGTGTAGCAATTCAAAACGAACAACAAAAAATTGATAAACAGATTTCATTATTAATTAATGAAAAAGAATCTCTACTTGATAAAAAGCAGCTAATGGAAACTACACGGACTGCCAAGAGAGAAAATTATGATAATAAAGTTGAAAATTACGACGGTTTTGCCGCCCATCTTGAAGCCATGAGTATTTTAACTAGTGAAAAATCGGCTGTATTTTGGGCTAAATGGTTAATTACTTTGTTATTTATATTCATTGAAGTTGCACCTGTTTTATTCAAATTAATGGCCGAGTCTGGTCCATATGATGATATGATGGACAGAATAAAGCATGAATCGTATGTTAGTGAAAAACAGAAAATATCCGACATAAACGATAGCATAAATACTTCTATGAAAATATCTACAGAAAAAAATCAAAACAAACTAGATGCTGAATTAGCAGGAAACAAAGCCTTACTTGATAAAATAGCTTTGGCACAAGCTGAAATTGCGGAACTAGCAGTAGAAAAATGGAAAGAAGAAGAAATTAACAAACTAAAAAACGGGATAAATCATATAATTAATAATAACGGAATGGAATCTAATACCATTCAACATAAAATTGAACAAGATACTTAGTAAATAGATTATCAAGATATCATTAGCTGGATAAGCCGGGTAAACTGACCCACCTTCGCCGGATGAAACTGACCATGGCAAATGGACTGCCCAGATTTGATCTATCCTTGGGTTAAACTTAGTTTTTATTTTTCAATTTTCTTCTCATT